>Ga0209723_1000374_pt1 | contig 85506 bp, 69 predicted proteins | sample BiotimSIPDNA_2_FD_185750 | JGI IMG/M metagenome (GOLD analysis project Ga0209723, IMG submission 185750) | Anaerobic biogas reactor microbial communites from Washington, USA - Biogas_R2 time_0 SIP DNA (SPAdes) (version 2) | ecosystem: Engineered > Bioreactor > Anaerobic > Unclassified | place... | reverse complement strand
GGGCTGGGTGCAAATAGGATCTTCATCAGCCACATGTTTGAGTATGGACGGGATGCCGATGATTTTTGGGATGAAAGGCACTTTAAGATGGTCGCAGAATGCATCAAAGAGTTTGATGCAAAGTTAAAGGTATCCCCCGTCTTAATGGGTGAGAGGATTACACTATAACTAGTTTGAGCAAGTAATGCTTATGGTGAATCTGTTGGAACTGTTGGAGTTGGAATAGGTTCCCCAGTTGGTTCAGTTGGCTCTGCTGTTGGTTCCTCAGTTGGCTCTTCTGTCGGCTCTTCTGTTGGCTCCTCGGTAGGCACGGGTACGCTTGTCGGTTTGACAGGCGCGCTTGTCGGTTGAATAATATTTGGGATCGGCCCACTTGGAGTGGGGAGTGGAGTGTTGGTAGGCCTGGGAGGAGGGGTTACAACCGGAATTCCATCCATAGGACCAGTCACTATTGAATAATACGCCCATATCCAACAATTTCCCGGAGCTTTCGGGTTTTTTATCAACCAGTATTGAAAATCAATTGTTCTACCCACTATTTCTGCCTGTTCTCCAACCTCAAGGTTACCTACTTTTGGATATACTTGACTTGGACCAATTCGGCAATTTGTTCCTAACCGTACACTAACCAACGGTAATTCTTCTGTTGGAAAATTTGTCGCTGTTGGGTTAAGTGTTGGTGTATTATTTTCTTGTGTAACTGTGCTCGTGAATAGAAAGGTTTTTATAATTGTTGGTGTTTTCGTCACACTCACTCTAATGATCGGGGTGGTCGTTATTGGGAATGAAGCCTTCGTGTATGCAGGAACTTGGTTATTGAATAAGTCATTTTGGAAAATACAATAAGCTCCAAAGCTTATTATGGACATGAGAGATAATACTAACCCAATAATAAACCGTAATCGAATATTTGGTGACCTTTTCCATCGCATCGATCTAGGCATTGTGCGTTTTTTCGATGAAGAAAAGATCGTACAGCGTATGTAATCACTGCTAAGGCAGATGGTTTGTTGGTAGTAAGATGATGGAATGTCGCTGGGTTTGCAACGATTACAATAATTCAATTGAGAAGGAAACTCCGTAACCGTCGTGACATCATCTTCAAAACCAAGATAGGGACAGCGATTTAATGCTTGTCTCTCAGACATACTCTTGCTATCCATTATTCAAAAAAGAGAAAATTAGTCTGGTTATCATCTTCTATTTTTCATTTTTTACAGAAAATAAATCAGATTGATTTTCATGAGTAGCAGTTAAATATTGATATATGATTAGAAACTTCTCATTAATTAATTGATCAATTTCATTTGCAACCTGAGTTGGGGACACATTCTCACTGTAAGGGTCTAAAATGCTGAGAGGAATCCCACCTCCTACTTCCGATAACAGGTTTATCCGATCAGAAAGTTCAGGGAATTCTATGATAAGAGCTTCTTTATGATTAATTTCCATAACAATTATTAAATCAAATCGGGCAAGTAATTTTTCCGAGACTTGTTGGGAGCGGTGTTTACTCACATCTAAGCCACGCTTTTCAGCTTCATCCTGAGCTTCAATCATTGGTGTAAGGCCATTTAGAGTCCATGTTCCAGCGCTTTCAACGCACCATTTCAAATTATCTTTTAGCCTACTCAACTTTTCTTTAAAAATCGCTTCGGCAAGGACGGAACGGAATCGGTTTGCGGTACAAACAAAGAGAATTGAGGGCATAGATTTCGACTTTGCAACTCCTTTAAATATCTGGAAAAAATTTCTACATGCAATGTAATAACAAACAGGCTGCCGAGTTATTATAAAGCATTAATTTTCCTAATTACGTAATAGTAAATAATTCTTTTATAAGATGTCAAAAATAATTTTTATTCTAAGAAGCTCATCTCATATCAAATAATTCATATGATACGAACTCTATATTTGATTTCTAAATTATTACAGAAAATTTTCTCTTTTTATTAGATTCACTTTGTTAATCAATCCATTAATGCCCATGTTGTAAATAGATTTTTTAGTTTAATTGTCTCTTTAAAAAAGGCTTCCGGATGAAGTTAATATGGTTAGAATGTAGAAGGAAAAATGTTACTGTAATTGCTGTCTTTCCCTTGGAATAATCAACCAATCCCCATATCGTAGCTTTGTATCTTCCGAAAGATTATTGTATTTGGCTAAATCAGAGCTGGTCACAGATAATAAATCGGCAACTTCATTGAGTTGAATCATGTCTGATTCAACCAAGTAAGCTTCAAATGCCGGCAAATCTGAAACATCACTCATATTAATTGGAATAATAATTAACCAATTGATCCAAATAGGAACGGGTAATAAGTAATTACTATCATAAATTGCTTCTTTAGTGGTATTGTACATTTCTGCATACTGCTGTACACTTTCTCCTTCAGCAATTCGGTGTATCAAATATTTATAATCCTGCCCGATAGGTTGGTCCAATTTTTGAACATGTGTTGGAAAAGCTTCCGTTTCTACTTCAAACAAACGAATCTGGGTTGGTGTTTGTGTGGGGGTTTTAATAGGATTTATTGTTGAGGTTTTTTCCGCAGTTTCAACAAAAAACGCCAATTCGTTTTCCGGGGTACTGCTTACTTCCAATACCGATGATGATTCACCCTGTGCATCCGTTGTAGGCGTTTTTCCCATTCTAGGAACAAAAATAACCATGAGTAACAAAGATAATCCTATTAATCCAAAAATCAGAAAATTCCTGTTCTCAACCCAAAAGGATTTATCTCCTTTCAACTTAATTTTTTTAGGCATTTTTTGTCCATCTGGATTTTGATATACAGGACAGCTCTCATATGATTTTGTAAGGCAGAATATGGTTTGATGCTCAAAATTAGGACTTGAATTTGGATGAGATCGGAAGCATGTGTTCCAATTGGAAGGATAATTGGAATATGTCACCCGATCATTAATCATTCCGAAAAATGGACAAATCTTTTGATTGTTTTCCTGTTTTTGGGTGTTAGGTTCTTGATTAATCATTGAATTTTCTCAAGTATTAATAAATTCTAAATAACGGAAATGTCGATTGAAGGGCAGTTAGGATAAACACAACACAACCTGTTAGATGCTACTCTGCCTTTTTTCCGTACGAAGAATAATAAGAGTATCCACCATAATAATAATTTCGATTTCTTGGTATCTTATTAAACACTACGCCTAATAGATTTGCACCAAACGATTTTAATTCTTCAATAGGTGGTTTTAGGTTAACGATACGTGACTTACCAGGTTTGATAACAAAAATTAACCCATCAACAAGTCGAGATAATATTTGTGAATCTGAAACTAACAATGGTGGTGAATCGACAATAACCAAATCATAGTTATTAATCAGCTCGGAAAATAACTGGCTCATACGTTTTGATCCCAATAATTCTGCTGGATTAGGTGGGAGACTTCCGCTTGTGATCACATGCAAGCCTTTATTTTCAATTGAAAATTGCAACACAGCCTCAATAGGAAGCGTTCCTCTAATTAGGTCACTCAATCCTATACGATTTGGAATACCCAGTTGTTGATGAAGTTTGGGTTTTCTTAAATCAGCATCAATTAGCAATACTTTTCTGTCATTTTGAGCCAAAATAAAGGCTAAATTTGCAGCAATTGTGGTTTTGCCTTCCGCAGGATTTGCTGAAGTAACCAGAATTGAGCGGAGTGGGTCATCAACACTGGTAAACTCAAGGTTGGTTCGTAAAGAGCGGAAAGCTTCTGAGATTGGGGAACGTGGTTGCTTAACCACAAAAGTACCAGTTTGATTTTGTTTAACTGGGTGTCTAGAGTTTTGCATATCAGCCACAAGTCCTATTACAGGCAGACCGAGAATTTCCCGGACTTCTTCAGGTGTTTTAATTGTATCGTCCAGATACTCGATCAGAAAGGCAATCCCAGCCATCAATAGAAGTCCAACAGCCCCTGCTAATGAAGCAGTTTGCAGTGGTTTTGGAGAAATAGGTTTTTCAGGAACAACTGCTGGCTCGACCTGCACAACTGTAGGTGTACTCTGGGCTCTTGCCAACCGTAAAGCTTCCATATCACTTACACTGGCAATATAGATCTCCTGGTACAGGTACAGTGTGGTTTTTAACTGTTCCATTTGGATATTACTATCACTACCACTTTCAACCGGGGTCCCCATAACGATTAGATTTGTATAAATTTCCAGGTAAAGATCCAAAATTGGTTTGATTTGATTCAAATCTGCCTGGTAATTTGCCAGTTCTATTGCTTGTGCTTCTGTTAAAGAGGGGAGAAGTGATAATTCTAAAATGCGAGATTCAATTGGTGTAATTTGATTCTCAAGTTCATCAATCCTTTGCTGAACCTCTGTTAATTGGGTTTGAACTGTCGTGTAAGACAATGTGGTTAACTGCTCCTGAACCTGTTCAATGGAGGCTTTTGCTTCATCAATTCGATCCTGTAGATTTCGTTCAGCGGTCTGGTAACGAATCGATTGAAGAATGTTATTTTGCTGAATAAGAATATCAATCAAGGCATTTGCAATAGCAGCTGAATGTTCAGGATTCTCATCTTTCACTGTCACAGTGCCAAATTGAGTATTACTGATTTGTTGTGCGGTAGCCTGACCTTTTTTCACCTCATATCCTAGTTGTGCTGAAGCTTCGTTTAACAGAGATTCTGTGGTAAGAAGCTGGACATATGTAGACATCAATTCCTGATTGTCATCAGAAAAATAATAATAATCTAAACTTGTCGGTGCTGCTTTCAAGATCACAAATCGTGTTGTGGCTTGGTAAACTGGCGCTTGTCTTGAAGCAAAAAAATATCCCCCCGCAGCTCCAATTATAGCCCCAATCAAAATAACCCAAAACCATCGTCGTATAAGTAGTAAAATGTGCTTGAGGTCCACTAAAATTGTTCCAATATCCTTTAATTTTTTATGTTAACATAACTATTCGTTTGATTCTCAGCAATTTATCAAACGTTTGTTTCCATTTTTATCGAGTCTAAATTATCGTCCAAATCTACGTTGGTTTGTTGTGTTCCCCTGAAATCCGGATCTTTTTGATTGTATTTATTAGTCATACTATAAGGTGAATAATACTTATATGCACCATAATAGTAATCACGATTGCGGGGAATCTGGTTCAGAACAATACCAAGAAGTTTTGCGCCTATCCTTTGTAAATCTTCTATAGATGTTTTAATAGAATCAATTCGTGTATCACCTGGCTTGACAACAAAAAGAACGCCATCCACTTTTGGAGAAATAATTAATACATCTGCAACCACCATTGGCGGTGTATCCAAAATGATAACATCGTACAATTTCCTTAGTTTCTCAAGAACCAGGCTGAATCTTGAACTGCCCAAGTACTCTGCTGGGTTGGGGGGAAGACTCCCAGATGGAACAATATTTAGGAATGAATTATCAACTATAGATTGAATTATTTCGTTTGGATCAGTTTGTCCACGAATCAGGTCACTCAGCCCGATTCTATTCGGCAAGGAAAATTGTTTATGAATATTAGGCCTGCGCAGATCACAGTCTATTAGTAATGTCCTCTTTTTTCCCTGTGCTTGGATTATCGCAAGGTTTGATGCCACGGTTGTCTTACCTTCCGATTCCCCTGCGCTCGTCACAATAATCACTTTTAAAGGATCATCAAGACTTGAGAATTCTAAATTAGCCCTTAATGAGCGAAACGCCTCCGAAACGGGTGAACGGGGATTCATCGCTACATATCGCCCGATTTTTTCTTTGCTATCGCTACTCCCTTTATGCCGTAATTCGGCAATTAATCCAATTACAGGCAGACCTATCGCATTTTTTACATCATCGGGAGTTTTAATTGTGTCATCAAGGTATTCGATTAGGAACACAACACTTGCAGTAAAAACAAGTCCAACTAAAGCGCCAATAAACCCGGTTTGAAATGGTTTTGGGGAGATTGGCTTGCTTGGCACCGAAGCACTTTCAACCTGTACGACATTAGGCATGTTTTGTGCCCTCATCAGCCTTACGCTTTCAAGACTGCTTATGCTACTGATGTAGATCTGCTGGTAGAGGTTGAGCGTGGTTTGTAATTGTTCCAGCCTGTTTGAAGTTTGGTTTCCGCTCTGAACTGGTTCGCCTAATACAACCAAGTTTGTGTAAATTTCTTGGTACAAACTTAAAACTGGTTCTATTTGAGCGAGTGTTAATTCATCTGCAGCATATTGAGCTTTTTCTTCTTGTGTAGCTGAGAGCTCATCATAATCAGCTAGTTTTCTCTCAAGATCTAAAATTTGAGCTTGTAGATCATCAATCTGTATCCCGACCTGTGCTAATTGATCCTCTACGGTTGACGTCGAAAGATCATTAATTTCTTTTTGCAATATTTCAATTTGCCTCTGGGACTCATCAATACGGTTCTGTAGATTTTCCTCTGCAGCAATATATCGAACAGCTTGCAGCTCCTCATTTTCATCAATAAGCAAACTAACCAATGCATTTGCAATGGCTGATGCTTCTTGTGGGTTTTCATCTCTAACAGTTAACCGGACAAATTGTGTCTCTCCTACCTGCACAGCGCTGGCTTGGCCTACAGAGACTTCAAACCCTAATTCGACTGAAGCTTTTTGAATAAGACGTTCGGTTGTGAGCAATTCTGTGTAAGTAGAAATCAACTGTTGACTATCCAGATAAGAATAGACATCATAGGTCGTCTGGGCAGCCCGCATTACCACAAAGCGCGTGGAAGACTGGTATATCGGAGTCTGCAAACTTGAAACATAATAACTTCCAGCCCCAGCCAGAAGCATCCCGATTAATAACAGCCACATCCATTTGCGGATGATTGTTATTAATTGTTTAATGTCCATTTATTAATCTCCGATCAAGTTTACTAACCCACATAAGCAATATTTCCATGAAAGTTAATGTTACCATAAATTGCTTAATTCATCGCAATAGGTTCCTGCTTATGTGGACAGGATACAACAATCCAATGAATGTCAATCATTAGACATACCATTATTATAATCATCGGGCAATAATTTCTCAATGTGCGTCAAATATTGAATAATGTAATGAAGCATAAGCAGCCAATCATAAAACAAGAAATTAACAAAGAACTACTTAATAAAATCCTTTTAGCCTTACCAAAGATTACTTTTACCATAGACGAAAATTCTAGCTTTGCAGCAAAAGGATTAGAGTGCTTCCTTTTATGCAGGATTGAGATAATCTGACAATTTCTCCAATCTCATCGAAAAAACCTTTGTTAGGATAAGTTGTACCTTTTCTACAACCAGATAGTCAGAATTTAATAACCTACCGTATTGTATGCATAAGCAAATCGGGGTATCGCGAAAAAGGGGATAATTCTGAATAACAGCCGGATAGCTGGATCGGGCCAAAAGATATCATTGGTTATGTATACAAGATTGAAAGAAAAGGCAGCAATGTTCATTTTGGATTGTGATTAGAGCGCTATTTGCTTGCATTTCTTTACAAATATGAACTATTGAGTAGAAACATCTATCATTTCTCTCATGATTTTTTTTATAGAAGATGAATTGACTATCTATCAATAGTATTTCTATCAAGAACGTTATTTGGATTCGGGTTAATTGATTATCAATGGTAAGTAAATTATTAATTTAGGATTTGGACTGGCAATAGCAATATTGGAATAATCTGAGTAGACTAGATCACCTAATCGAAACCCTCTTACACGATAATAATATTGAGTTCCCTCTATAATATTTGAGTCGAAATACTCCTCTGAATCTTTTTCAATAACTGCAATTTCATGCCAATCTATCCCGTTTAGTGATCGTTCAATCCTGAATTCAGTTTCTGATATCGCATTATCATGCCAATATAGATTTACTTGTTTTGATGAAACTGAGACTTCTGCGGTTAAGAGAGTCGGAGGTTCGAGTGGTACTGGAGTTGTTTTCAATCTTAGGGCTGGATCGCCAAATAATATGTATGTCTCAATTAGATTATTATGAATCGTGCTTGTAGCATACAAGCGATATTTTGCATATGTTGTTAAGTAACCAACTTGATTCTGATAATTGTTAAATAAACTATCAAAAAAATTGGATCCTAAGATTGTGTGTCCTGAAGAAGTACCTTGTCCTGTGGGCGACCACGAGGCTACTGCCCCACCCCCATCTTTTTTAACTACACTTTCACCCATTGAAGAATCTTCAACGTTTGGATAAATGAAATAGCCCTCATCGCAAGTCATTGGAATAAAAATTGGTAATTTCTGTCCATTAGTCAGTGTTGATATATCAGACAATCTAAATAAAGTATTTGCCCAGGATTGAGGACCAGCGTGGCCAACATAATAAATAATTAACCTGCCCTGGTTAATCGCAGATTTAATATCATTTCTGGCCGTCACAATATCTGAATAGTTAATTTTATAATAAATTTTTTGTATTTGATAACTACTTGTTACATAAGCAGCAATTTTGTCCGCTTCAACATCGAAACTTCCACCTGAATCTGCATCATCTGCAATAAAAGATAGTGATGCGTTCCAATCTCCTATGATTGGCTCCAATTCATAATTTACAGTTTTTTGAACCATTGTCTGGACTTCTTCAACTGTTCTTACTGGGAATCTCCCTATATGCATATCTGGTAATATATCTCCCCCATTAATACTAACATAGCGATTATCTGTTGCAGTTTCACCTGCCCATGGGTCAACATCATCCAGATAAGGTGGAATGTAATTGATTGCATCGGAATCTTCAATATTCTTAAAATCATAGTGCCCATCACCAACCAATAATACAAAGCTTGGAGCGGGAGCAACCCAATTGTTATAAGCATAGCTTAAGAATGCCCTGATCGCATCTGGACTAATCACGCCATCGTTGAATTCATCGTAAATATCTTGTACATCTATAACAATAACCCTTAACCCTTGCGACTCTCTTAAAGCTACCAGATCGTCTAATTCATTAATAAACTCCTCGTGGCTAATTATGATGTAATCAGCACCGTTTGCCGTTGATATGAGAGTAGATGGATCATCTAATAATATCCCTATTGGGCTTTTCCTTTTTGTAGCCGATTGAGTGAGATACTTACTACCGGCTATGCCATCAACAGCAAAAGTAATTCCGAAACCACCAGATGAACTTTGGATATCGCCGCCGACAATAATTTCGGGAGCAAGAGGATTGGTAATATTAAACACCTCTATAGTATTACTGTTAAAACCTTCCACCTGGTAGTCATGCTCTTGAAAAGTATCTTCAGAAAACTGGAGCATGTCATCCTGTGCAGTAAACCAACCGTAGTATTTAACATTTATCCAATTAAGTAAAATATCATCAAAAACAATTGATCCATCATGTGGACACTCGAACCGTAGCGTATTCAATCCATCAATTAAATCACTTTGTTGAATAATTTGTGTTATATTTAATTCTGTTTTACTTGTAAAATATTGGTCTTTTATGATATCCCCATTTAAGTAAATTCGAACATGATGGTATGGTTCGGCATCAGCACCTTTTAATTGGGCACTAATCACTGCATTGTGAGTTAAGTTACTTAGGTTCGATAAGTTGATGGGTATATCTAGATATGCTGGTCCTGAACTTGCATATATTTCATCCCAAAACCAATGATCTTTTCCACTTGTCGGAAATTGTGGTGCATAAAAATTGTCCTCTTCGAGGTAAGTATCTGTTTGATAAAACTCTGGGATCGTTCCTAATCCAGAAGGTGTCCCATCAATTTGTATCATCCTGATTCCAATTTGCTGACCCCAAGTTAACCAATATATATTTGAATCAGAATACTTTGAATTCGCTATTTCGCCATAGAACATTAAATATTCGCCAGGTTCAAATGCAGAATTTTCTGCCCCTTCAACATAAATCGCCAACTCCTCAGATTGATCAAAAACCTGGAAGGTTTGGGGGTCTATTTCTTCGAGAGATTGTTGAGAGACACCTGCATTGAGCAGATCCTCGTAATAAATTTCATAAAAGCCATTTTCATTAACTTCAATTTTGTAAAATAAACTCTCATCAATCCCATCTGCTTCTCTAACTGCTGTAAAAGTTGAGACTTGCCGCCATTCACGAGACTGTTCATAATTTATTAAAACACTTTTTTGGATATTTTCAAAAAAAGGTTCTTCCAAAAGGTAATCGGAATCCAGGCTTCTAATAGTAATTGGATTAAAATTTATTTGAATCTCGATATTGGGATAGTAACGGATTTCCTTTGTGCTCGAATTATATTGGACTGGATTAATCAATAATTGAACATATCTTTGGCTCCTTATCATTCCAGTCTCTATTATTTGTACAATATCTGAAGGTAAAAAATCATTAGCTTCCCTAATTGGTATAACACTGAATGACTTGATGGGATTTAACTTAGTACCTGGTGATCTCTTATCATAGGAAAACTCAACAACTGGACAAAGTGAAGTGCTTGATGAAAGGATTACTGAATTAGATTTATTAACCTTCAATACAGGTTCACCTTCCAATGGAATTCCAATCATTACCCCTTGCACAGGCAAATTGGGGACCTCTCCGGATTCTTTGTTTGTAAGCCCATCAATAGAGATTTGCTCACAAATAATCCCATTTACATGTGTAGATTCAAAATTTGGTTTGGGACTTTTGAAGTTCAGCTTTATATATTCAGTTGTGGTTTCCAGAATAGTAATATTAGGATAATTTTCACTATTACTATTTACTTGATTTTGATCCTTTATTCCATTTGCACCGAATACCACACCATTAGTCATTTGTGAGAGAATAACACAGAATAACAAAGCCGAACAATAAATACAACCTGAAATTGATTTTTTTAACATATTTGCCTTTCTCTGGTTATTATCTATCGGTAATTTCTTAATCCAGGTGACGAACAAAATCGACAATACTAGGCTCAGGTAAGAAACCGAGTTCTTGTACTGGAACAGATTGACATAGTTTTTCAAAAAAATCCAAAGAATAAGATACTGCCTTAGAATCCCACAATGGGAGAAAAGCCCTGGCAAATAGCTTGCCTACCGCTGTGGCAGGTGACAAATCCTTGACCTCATTTTTAGGAGCCTGCTTAAGAATAAATATCCGCTTTAGGGGCGCCGAGTTTGGTAACGCCCAACCTCCCTCACCATGCCAGGGTGTACCAAATAAGTCATATCTGTTTTGAATGTTTCTTACTATTACCTTATCATCATTAACAATCATGGTCTCAGGCATTTTTGCCCAAAGATGTGCCGTAGTGGTTTTTCCATCATGACCGTGCCCGGTAAATAAATAACCATTACCCCTATTAATCACACCACAAGCATGACACATAACTCCATATCCACTGCCAAGGATATTCATCATGATTAACTCACCTAAAGGATAAGCTGTTGGGAGTATATAGGTATCAGGTAGAATATTATTTTTAGCAACAAAAATTTCACCTGATTTAAAATCTTTAGATAGTAAAGCCAATTGATAAGGATCTTGTTCGGGAGAGGTAACCTTTATTCCAATTTTTCCATTGTGTGGGAATATCTTCCAGGTTTTTTCGTCTGTTTCAAAATAACTGGTAGACTTATGAATACTAGAAGATAGCTGAAAATGCACCGAATAAGTAATATCAGGTTCAGTTTGAACTAAAAATTGTTCGATTTTGTTAAAATTTTCAAATTTTCCTTCTAAAATGTTTGGAGAAAATTTGACCGAAAACCCTCCTAAATTACAGACAAAAGCAGCAGGCATTGCATATTAGAGAGAGACCATGAGTTTATTAACTTCGTGGTGTTGCAACACAAGTGCGGTCTGGACTACATAGTGCCCTATTTCCTGCACCAGTGTTCCACTTGCATTGGGCTAACACGGCTTCTTCGGCAACCAGTTTAATTTTATTTATCGAAGGTTTGCTGTAACTTCTCCGATTATTGTATGTAGACATTGTCATTACCCGCTCATCATCATTCATAATACCTCTTGATTTTAAAATAAAACAATTCTAGTCTCAATTAAAATTATACCTTATTTTGTTATGCTGTCAAATGCCTTATGACGCAATTTTGCTAATTGGCACAAAAACGGCACTACTCTTAAAGGATCACCCATTTCAGTGATTCCCATAGCAGGACATTGGGCACATATAGTCCTTAGCTCACAACCTATACACTCAAAACCCTTAGGATATTCTAAGTCCAATACTTGTGGAATGAACTCTTCCCAACCTGTTTTAAAATTGCCTGTTCTCAAATCATAACTGGGTTGACGAGCACTCAAACAAAGGCTTAGTTTTCCAAATGCATCGATATGGAATGATACTCTGCCTGCCCCACAAGTATACATGGATGGTACATTAATTTCTTGTTCATGCATGGCGTCGAATTCTTTAGGCCATGCTGCAGCACGATATTCATCTTGGATCTCAATTTCAATAATTTCTTCGGGAGATAATCTAAATTTTGTCGGATATAAATCTCCATCTAAAGCAGCAGATATTACTGGATCATAACGAAATTCTAATCCGTAATGCTTGGATAGCTGTTCCATTTCCACTCTCTCATGTCGATTAATTGTCAGTAAGACACTTTTCAATTGAACTGGCAACCCCCTATTAAGCAACATCTCAACTCCCCTTAGACACTTTCTAAATGATCCAGGAATACCTGTAACCTGTTCATACGTTTTTTCTGTCGCACCATAAATACTAACCTCAATTGAAAAAGGCCTCATTTCAGCTAAAAAATCAGCCGTTGTGTCATTCATCATTGTAGCATTAGTAAAAAGACTAATGATGAAGCCCCTTGCCTTCGCATCCATGTAAATATCAGTAAAGTCTGGCCTTAGTAATGGCTCTCCACCTGTAAATAACAACCACAAACAACCGGCCTCTGCAATTTCAGAAAAAATGCGCTTGAATTCATTTAAAGTAAGCTCATTAATTCCTCTTGCCATTCTTTGGTTTAACGGGACATAGCAATGTGCACATCGTAAATTACATCTCATGGTCAGTTCAATTGACCCATTTATTGGGATACGCTGTTGGCTGGCGCGTGTATGAAAAAGCTCACTAAACGCACCATATCCCAGGTTTTGAATCGATGGGCACACAAAACTCATGGCTGAGTAACCTTCAACAGTACATTAACATCAATTAGACTTTGTACGAGTTCTTGTAAATCTGAGAGTGCCAAACTAGGGTCTACATCAAATTCCTTTGTGACTAGATCAATGATATCGGACATAGAACGTGTACCATCTATCATATTCCAAACATAAGCTGCTGTTTCATTTAATGTAAAAATAAAATCCATATCGGCTACATTGTTTCTTATTGGTACGAGAATCACTTCTTCAGCAATCAACCTGGAGACAATATTTGGATCTTTTTTATAAATTGTATTAAGAAAATCATTACGCATTTTTCGTTCCCAGTTCTTTTTTAATACAGAAAAAAATATTAACTTAAATTATATCATGCAGGCTTACTCAAGCCCCACTTTTAAATGTAAGATTTTAGCTTTCTTTTTCAACAACATAGATTTAACCCTCGAGACGAACCATCTCGAGGGTTAATAGTTAACTTTTCAGGTTATTCAGCTATCACTAATACATCATCAATTGCTGCTTCAACAGTGCTTCCACCCGCTGCATCAGCCGCTTCGATAAGAATGTTTATGTTCTGTCCTGCATAACTTGAAATATCTACCGTCATATTCGCCCAGAAAGCATCATCATCATTCCTTGCACCTTTTTCCTCAAAAACAACATTGCTTGTTGAACCAACAACTGTAATCCTTAGGAAATCTGCAGAAGACGACTTATTTGAATGCGCCAGGTAATAATATAACGATAAAGTGACTGTCTTGCCAGGTGGAATGCTAATCACTGGAGACCACACACTGGTCGTACCGTTATCAATATCATACGACCCTTCATTTGAACCAGCTAATGGACCAGTTACAAGATCATAGCTACCGCTTACCGTATCACCTAATTGCTTCGGTCCTTGGTAATATGTTCCTTCAGGATCAGCTCGCTCCCAATAACCCAAACTTGCAGTATCTGTGTTCATAGGGTTAACCTGCCAACCCTGGTCAGTTTCAAAATCATCCCAAAATACAGTGATTGGTCCAGTGGATGGCGCAACTGTAATTTGGACAACAGCCATAGCCGAGTCGACACTGCCATCATTGACTCTGAAAGTGAAACTGTCCGTGCCAGTGAAGCCCGAAATTGGTGTGTACACGAGGTTTTGTCCTGTGCCACTCAAGTTTCCATTCAGTGGGGTAGAAACAGTCTCGTAAGTTAATGAATCACCATCTAAATCTAATCCTGTCAAGCTTATCCCAATTGGGGTATCCATCTGGGTGCTAATCATCTGTGAGTTGGCAACAGGAGGATCATTTATCGGGTTGACGATTATGTCAACTGATACTTCTGCTGAAAATACACGTCCATCATCAACAATAAAGGTGAATTGGTCAGTACCAGAGAAATTTGTCGCAGGTGTGTATATCAGGTTTGGTGCAATGCCTCTCAACGAACCATAACTTACACCTGACATCACGCCAAACAATAAGTAATCACCATCACCATCGGATCCGGTCAAAGTGATAGAGACGGATGAATCTTCATCGACATAAACTGTTTGTGGGTCCGCCACAGGTGGAGTATTTGTATCAAGAACATCAACGTAAATCATTGCCAGTGATGAATCAACCGTGCCGTCATTCACATAGAAATCAAAATAGTCTGCTCCCACAAAGCCACTCTGCGGAGTATAAACCAGGTCTGGCACAGTACCGCTGAGGGTCCCATACAGCGGGTCATTACCAATATGATAGGTCAGTGTATCACCATCTTGATCATAACCACTCAGGGTGATTGGTAAAGGTGTGTTCTCATATGTGCTCAAGTATTGGGCTTCAGCATCAGGAGGTTCGTTTGCTGGATCACCCGATACAACCAGTTTGACCCGGTTTAACGTCCCGTTGGTATATCTTGTGTCATCACACACAAATACCGTCCAGGTGCCCAGCGAATTCTTACCATCAAAGGCATCCAGGCTGCCATTTACACTCGGTCCTGCGGTGCGGTCATAGTATGGTGAGGCAATACTGTCATGGTACCCATCATTGAGCGCATTGCTCGATGCATCATCCACCATCACATCATAGTTGTCGTACGTATCACTGGCGGTGTTGATGATCGTCGTTGCCGTCACGTCGGTCGGTGATTTCAAAGTCACCCGCACCTGCCCCCTGCGTGAATGCGACAGGTTGATCCCCAGGTTCACATCCGTGATCAGCAGGTCTTCGGTTACCTCAAAGGTCCGTGTTACTCCACTGCCTGCGCTGCAGCCATTATCCGGAATACCGGTTGCCGTGCTGTTCTCGTATTCATAGTAATTTTCTACCGTCCAGGTGAATGTGTCCGTGTCGCTATTCCCATAATAATCCCACACCCGCACCTCAATGCTGTGCTCCCCTGAGCTGCTCGGAAACTGCCGCTGCCCGCTGGTCGTGAACCCTAAATCAATGTAGAAATCACGCAATTCATAATTCCCCTTCGTGTACCCAGGTACATAAAAGTCGTTCACATAGGCCATGTCATCTGAGCCCCCCGGCAGCGTGTGAAACTCCCACACCGTCTCCCACTCTCCCCCATCCAACCGAAACTCGGTCTTGTATGGCGGCAGGTAATACACTGTGCTCTGGTATAGATCCCGCGCCCGCACATATAGCCCGTAATTCCCAGCCGCTACAGCCCCGCTCACCACCGTATCCCCATTCAATATCCCTATCTCTTGGATCTCCGGCGCTTGCGTATCCACTATCGGCGTATGAAATTCAAGCGTATTCATGTATACATCCCCCGCGCCCAGTATGTTCAGGTGAATATGGTTAAATCGGAATCCTAAAGATATCACTGTCCAATAAACTATATTGCCAATATGCGTGTTCGGCGGCACATATCCACCACTGGCCGGGTTGGCCTTCCACTCATTAAATTTATCCTTGATCCCCTGCGGAATGCTGTTCTTGTCGATGTGATGATACTGCCATACATACCCCTCTCCATCCAGTATCGCCACTTCCCAGTATAGATCGTTCCCAGGTTGGTAGTTCTCGATATTCACCACCTGCCCGCCTGAGCGCGTGTATACTTGGGTCCCATTCGGCGCTACCATGTCTATCCCATGATGAAAATAGGCCGCGCTCGTCCCTGAACTGTAGTTCTGGTATGATTGCACCACCAGCCCCATCTGGTCAAACGTGTACGGCCAGGCATAGACTGAATGCGCTGCATTTGGATCCCCCCAGGCTATCCCAAACGAGGCTTCCTGTATCTCAAAGCCTTGCTTGATATCTTCTTTTGTATACATCCCCCCACGATACTCTTCCGGAGGTACTTCAGTTTCTGCTTGAACTGAATTGACCACTGAACTGTTCATCACCATTGAGAAGATGATCAGCAAAATGAAAACTATTTTTACACTATTTCTAAATTTATTTTTCATGTCTACTCCTGTTTCCTAAATTTTCTTTATAAACACTATTCAATAATAAATATTTATCTCTATCATAGGCAACCTCCTTGAAGAACAATACACAAAAACCAGGTTATAGTTATTTATCATGTTCTTCACTACATACCGCAAACAATACTCCCGGCTATTAAATAGCCAATTACGAAACCATAAAATAATTTTATTCGTTGCTTGGCCATCTTCAATTTAATATCTGATGGCCAAGCCTTTCTTTAACGTCTCATTACTCAGCCATTATCAACATATCGTCAACAGCTGCTTCCACCAAACTGGCAGTACTTGTGTCTGCCGCTTCTACCACGATGTAAACAGTTTGACCTGCAAAACTATCGAGATTTACACTGAATGTCGCCCAGGCAGCGTCATCATCGTTCGCAGCGCCTAATTCCTGGAAAACTGTTGTTGTCGTCGAGCCAATTACCTTGACACGCAGGTAATCTGCTGATGAGGAATTGGTATAATGAGCCAAATAATACTTAAAACTCAGCGTCAACGTCCTTCCCGATGGTAAATTGATTGCTGGTGACCGCATTGATGTCACACCGCCATCCAGGTCATAAGCACCTGCTGAGCTTCCAGCAAGCGGGCCAGTTACCAATGCAAAGGAACCACTAGCGGTTGTGCCCAATTGCTTATACCCATAATAGGAAACTGTCTCTGGGTTTGCCCTCTCAAAGACACCCACGCTTGCAGTATCTGTTCCTAATGAATTTCTAAGCCAACCTTGGTCAGATTCAAAATCATCCGCGAAAAGTACTACAGGTCCTGATGAGTCAACAGAAATAGTTATTTCTGCAGGATCAGAATATAGCTCACCATCACTGACGACGAAGGTAAAGGAATCCAAGCCAATAAAACCCGCAGCGGGTGTATATACAATATTGGGAAGATCACCATCTATACTGCCATAAAGTGGTCCACTGGCCAGGAAATATGAAAGCGCTGCTCCTTCCACATCAAACCCAGTTAATATCAGTGACAGGGGAGTATCTTGTTGGGTTGATACAACCTGTAAATTCGCAATTGGTCCATCGTTAACCGGGACAACATCAATGGTAATCGTCGCAGGGTCAGAATTCAGCAAACCATCATTAACCATAAACGTGACATAATCTGTCCCAAAGAAATTTTGTGATGGGGTATATATTAAGTCAGGTGCTTCTCCTGACAGAACGCCATTCAGAGGACTTTCAGCGATGATATAAGTCAATTCATTTTCATTAGGGTCCCATCCTGTGAGTACTATTCCAACGGGGATATCTTCATCAGTTTGCAGCATTTGGGCATCTGCAATAGGCGGATAATTTACAGGTAGTACTGAAATTGTAATTTGGACCTCTAATGAGGTTAATTGGCCATCGCTAATTGTAAAGCTGAACAAATCCTGACCTATATAATCGTTATCCGGGGTGTAAACCAGGTTGGGTATTGTTCCTGAAATTACGCCATGGAGCGGTCCGGCAACAAGCTGATAAGTAATATTATCCCCATCCACATCAAAACCTGTCAGAAGAAGGGATAAAGGCGTTTCTTGCTCAGTTTCTAATGCTTGCGGTAGAGCAACTGGGGCATCATTCACAGGATTAATGTCAAGCGTAATTGATGCTGGGTCAGAACTGACCTTGCCATCATTCACCGTAAAGATAAGCGAATCAGATCCAAAATAATCCGGATTTGGGGTATAGGAGAGGTTAGGTGCAATTCCACTTAGACTGCCGTGCTGTGGATTACTTGTTACATCAAAAGTTAGTTCATCGCCTTCCATGTCTGAACCGGATAGGACAATATTGATTGGTGTATCTTCATCTGTAGAAATTATCTGTGAGTCTGCTATAGGTGCTGTATTTGAATTATCAAGCCCGGATACAACCAGTTTGACCCGCCTTAACGTCCCGGTGGTTGAACTTGTGTTATCACACACAAACACCGTCCAGGTGCCCAGCGAATTCTTACCATCAAAGGCATCCAGGCTGCCATTTACACTCGGTCCTGCGGTGCGGTCATAGTATGGTGAGGTATAACTGTCATTGTTTCTATCATTGAGCGCATTGCTCGATGCATCATCCACCATCACATCATAGTTGTCGTACGTATCACTGGCGGTGTTGATGATCGTCGTTGCCGTCACGTCGGTCGGTGATTTCAAAGTCACCCGCACCTGCCCCCTGCGTGAATGCGACAGGTTGATCCCCAGGTTCACATCCGTGATCAGCAGGTCTTCGGTTACCTCAAAGGTCCGTGTTACTCCACTGCCTGCGCTGCAGCCATTATCCGGAATACCGGTTGCCGTGCTGTTCTCGTATTCATAGTAATTTTCTACCGTCCAGGTGAATGTGTCCGTGTCGCTATTCCCATAATAATCCCACACCCGCACCTCAATGCTGTGCTCCCCTGAGCTGCTCGGAAACTGCCGCTGCCCGCTGGTCGTGAACCCTAAATCAATGTAGAAATCACGCAATTCATAATTCCCCTTCGTGTACCCAGGTACATAAAAGTCGTTCACATAGGCCATGTCATCTGAGCCCCCCGGCAGCGTGTGAAACTCCCACACCGTCTCCCACTCTCCCCCATCCAACCGAAACTCGGTCTTGTATGGCGGCAGGTAATACACTGTGCTCTGGTATAGATCCCGCGCCCGCACATATAGCCCGTAATTCCCAGCCGCTACAGCCCCGCTCACCACCGTATCCCCATTCAATATCCCTATCTCTTGGATCTCCGGCGCTTGCGTATCCACTATCGGCGTATGAAATTCAAGCGTATTCATGTATACATCCCCCGCGCCCAGTATGTTCAGGTGAATATGGTTAAATCGGAATCCTAAAGATATCACTGTCCAATAAACTATATTGCCAATATGCGTGTTCGGCGGCACATATCCACCACTGGCCGGGTTGGCCTTCCACTCATTAAATTTATCCTTGATCCCCTGCGGAATGCTGTTCTTGTCGATGTGATGATACTGCCATACATACCCCTCTCCATCCAGTATCGCCACTTCCCAGTATAGATCGTTCCCAGGTTGGTAGTTCTCGATATTCACCACCTGCCCGCCTGAGCGCGTGTATACTTGGGTCCCATTCGGCGCTACCATGTCTATCCCATGATGAAAATAGGCCGCGCTCGTCCCTGAACTGTAGTTCTGGTATGATTGCACCACCAGCCCCATCTGGTCAAACGTGTACGGCCAGGCATAGACTGAATGCGCTGCATTTGGATCCCCCCAGGCTATCCCAAACGAGGCTTCCTGTATCTCAAAGCCTTGCTTGATATCTTCTTTTGTATACATCCCCCCACGATACTCTTCCGGAGGTATATCGGTTTTAGCTTGCCCGGTTGTGAAAAGAAAGCCCGGAAATAAAAGGGTGAAGGCAATTACTATTGCCACAACAAACAATCCGCTTTTTCGGATTTTTCTTGAAGAAAACATCATGCTATTCATTTTTTACACTCCTCAAAACATGACTAAATGGGTGGAAATAATTGGAAATTATTCTAACATAAATTTTAAAATTTTTAACAAATATGCAACTTTTATCACATTTCACCATCCAACCAACCAGTTATTTACAGCGGTTTACATTGAGCCCTGAACAAATTTGACCTGGCCTTTCTCCTTATTCTATAATCCTAAATGTGCATTATTTATGCCAAAATTTTGTGATAACACCGCAATCTTCATTTTAATTTAACAAACCCCCCTCACAATTTAGTGAGGGGGGTGATTGGTTATTATTCAAAACAGGGGGTACCCTGGATTGGACATTAATTCAAAATAGTAGGCAGGTAGAACTTCAAACCACCACGGAAGAAGCGGGAAGTCGGTCCTAACCACTCACTAGTGCCGTCTCTGAAAAGGACTTCAAGCCAGTATTCATAAACAACAAGCTCTTCCAATTGGGTATCCACACAATCATCATCATAAACGGTGCCTAATTTTGTTCCCATTCGCTCAGCCTCTACTTCGCAGACCAAAACACGCTCAGCGCTGGCGACAGTATCACGCCAAACTTTAAAGCCGAACAGGTCTTCTTCATTGAATGTTTCCCAGGTGATGTTGACCACATCATCTGAAATGAAACCAAATGGGCCATCAGGCAGTTTCAATCCGGTTGGTCCGGCTTGAACAGACACATCCACCTCTGGGAAAACTTCTAATCCCAGCGCTGTAACCGTGGCAACATTGGTGATCTTGTAGGGGAAGTCCTGCACACCAACGTTGATGGTCGCATCAAAATAGATACTGAATTCAGTATTGGCAGCCAGGGCTTGGTCATAATCCCAACCGCCATTCGCTTCGTCAAGCGGGAAGATCGGGCTCGTGCCGTCAGGTATCTGGGCTGTTGAAGAGTCGGCGTATACCACATAGGTCGAGTCAGGTACATAGGTTACATCGTCCGGCACAGAATCGCTTACATTAAAGGTATTTGCCAAAATACCTGCGCCGCGGTTGCGCACGATGATGGTGTAGCGAATGGTGTCTCCTTCGCTGTATTTCCCATCACCGTCATCATCAACGAGCAATTCTACACCTTTAGGTGCCTGCCAGGATACCAGGTTGCGGATGGTATAGCCCATATCCATGGCTGGCCGCCCTGTGGGAGCTGTTCCAGGGTCTGCCCCCCAAGTAGCGGTCAGAACAGCATCAGCAGCCGCTGCATCGCATACCCACAGCTGCATACCAGTCTGGTTGCCATCCGGGTCATACACAATCTCCTGCTCATTAGGTGTTAAGGTCAGGGTCGTATTATAAGTGCGCCCGCTGATCGAGTCTGTATTGGGTCCGCCATCACCGTTGTAGTCAATACATACGGTGAACGGGGTCAAATTGGATGGATCCGAAGAACGCCCGCCCGTCAGCCAGATCGGCGCTGTATCAGTTCCTGATGTGACAGCCGGGTCCCAACCTGGCGCCCAACCCACGATCAGGTAGGGGCTCAATTTAGCACCAGGCACCAGGCTGAAGCCCCAGTCATACGCGCCGCCGTCCGTTTCTGCATCCACGCTGCCAACGGCATAAAAAATAGCATCACTTGGCGTTGCAGGGCTACTAAATGTAATATCAACATCATCAATATCCCAGCGCTCACCATAAAAGTAACCAGTTTCAAGATTGCCGACCATAATAAAACGGATGGTAGTATTTACCGCAATGTAATCAGTAATATCAAAAGTGCGTGCTGCTCCACCCGGATCATTTCCACTTGAATAGGTTTGTAAATCTGTCCAGGTGCTGCCGCCATCATCTGATACCTGTACTTTGATTTCATCATCAGTCGCGTCAATTCCAGATCCATCAAGCTCAAAGCTAAGAATTGCTGTGGTTGCCCCACTCAGATTCGCGGAACGCTGGATCGAATCGTTGGCCGCAGAATCTTCCCTGAAACGAAGCTCCTCATCGGTTGTGTTTATATAAATAGTGCCAGATGTAGGAGAGTTATCATCGCCTGTCTCTGTCCAGTTAGTCGTCCAATTGGCATTACCATTTTGTCGGTCATAGGCTGCAGTCCCAAATGTATCCCTGACGTTTTGGTTTACTGGAGGCGCGGAAATACTAAAAAACCGCGCCCCTTCCCCATCAGCCATGGTTATGGTGTTGGTACCGCCTGCCGGCACGGACACAGCACCCTGGTAGCCCGTATCGTATGCATATGCCACTGTAATGGCTGATGTGCCTGGGTTATAAAGGTGTATGGTAGTTTCTTCAGTTCCTGGAGTGCTGACCGGGTTGTAATAGCTGTGGCTCCATTTCTCGTAAGGTAAAAGGCTGTACGAGCGCGCCTCAAACCCAGCACAGACATCGGCAGTGAGCAGGCTGACCTGGATCAGCTTGCCATCAGCAGTGTAAATGCGGGAGCCGGCGATGAGCCCATTGCCAATCACGTTATTAACGCCCATGATGCCGGTGGCATTATACTTGTCATCCCATAAATAACCTTCCCCTTCATTTAGGGTTACTGTTACATCAGGAGAACCATCATTATTCCTGTCAAAATAAACCACAGTACCATCTTCTTCGGCCATAACAAATGCACCGGTATATTGGAAGTAATCTGTGTTGGTGGTTTCTCCCACCGGAACCACATAATAATCTCCCCACAACGAGGTAGGATACACCTCATCTGCCTGTCCAAACAGGGTTACAGACCCGTTTGCCCAGGAAGCCCGCGTCACTGCTACAGGTTTGGTGGAAGCGATCTTATCGCTAGCGTCATAATCAATCACCTCTGTCGCAGCATAGATGTCCTTTGCGTCATAAAGCACCACGATCTGGCCAGCGGATAAGACATCATCTGCGTCCCCAGGTGCTCTACCGTTGGTTAAAATGCCATCTCCCCAGACTTCGGTCGTAGGCTGAGTGGGAAAAGTAACAGCCTGCTCATAGTCATCTTCCCAATGATCAAAATAGATAATCGTGCCAGCTTCAACAATCGTGACGGAAGTGTAACCGATCATCGGCATGCGTGGGTTGGCATTGAACGGGGCATAACTTAAACAATAATTGCCTTTTTCATTTGTGCTGGCAATGGTATCACCTGGGACTTCAGATACAGGTCTACCCGGGTAGTAAATCGTATCCATAGCCTGCCAGAGCTGATCTTCAGGCCAGGGAATGTAATAAGTCTCTAAAACTGGCGGACCCTGGGTAAAAGAAGGCGGGGTGATGCTGATCGGGTCACCAGTAAACTCTAGAGAAGCCGAAACAAGCGTTCCAGAGACTGAATTGGCCACCCCATCACAGATATCCATGCGCCAAAACCCTTTTGCATTCCGGCCTTCAAAGCTATTCAAGAGGGTCTGTCCCACCGTGCGGGTCGTACCGGGTACTGCATCGTCATTGTTATCATCAAGTGCATTAGTAGAATCAGCATCCAGGCGGATATTGTAGTTATTATCACCATCAACTGAGGAGGCAACAATAATCTGGCTGACGGTGGCCCCGCTTGGGTCAGCCGATGAGGTCAGCCTGACCTGGATGTCTCCCCGGTTATTATGGGTCGCGATGAAAACCACGTTCAGGTCGCTCACGGTAAAATTCTCATCAACGATGAAATAACGCGTGTTTGGCCAGCCAGTTTCAGTACAATAGTCCGTACCACTTGGAATGGTGCCATCATCAGTAATACCCCCAAGCGGCGCCTGGGTGTAAACATAGGTGGCTGCCCTGACAGGCTGTACCTCACCGACCAGCCCTAACAGCAGACCCAGGCAGATAAAAATTGAAAGAGCCAGAACCTGTCTCTGACGGTTATGCTTTACAAAAACAGAACGATTGTTATGAAAAAATGAAATCATCAGAATCCTCCATACCCTTATACTTTAGCCAAAATATGACGCTAACCTTACCGCCAGTTAACTTGATTAAATAGATATAAAACAAGCCTTATCAAATTATATTTGATTCCTAAATAAAAATCAAGCCATTAAAACCATGATGTTTTCGGTTTCTGTATGGTAATTTCACACCTTGCGTCCTATTTATCACCCACCATCCATCGTAACAGGCATGCCATTGATTGTACCCGGTCTGCCTGTGCTTTAGCTTGGGTGTCACCTTTGATGAGCAGTTGTATTTTCCTGAAATACTGTCGGGTCAGGTCTGCTGCGCGCTTACAGTAAAGAGGGATGATTCCCAGCCAGCCCGGGTCAGCCCCATATTGACGGGCAAGACTGCGCCAGGGAATAAAAACACGCCTGACCAAGATGATAAATTTCCTGATAGGCCCGCGCGCTGCTGCAAAAGCAGCCATATCAGGTGTCATACCCTCATCCATGCCCTGATCCTGTATCAAATGATAACGCGCAATGGATAGCATGGGGTCGGTCATATCAAATGCTTCTAATTGGTTCACAATATCGCTCGGCGCCTTAACCCCCAAGATCTCCTCTGCCAACTTGAGCCCCAGCCAGCTCACCCGCCGCGCACCCCAATCATCAGCGGTGTGCAGAAGTGCATCCCAATCGAGCTGAGCCCCCACCTGCTGCACCAGCAGGGCAATATCATATAGTCCGCGCAAGCCCAGGGAAAGGTGGTGCTGGTAGGCAAAGTGCAGGCACAGGTGCAGCAGCAGGTCTTCGTGCGAAAGCGCCAATGCGGGTACCCCGGCGATCTGGGCTGGCAGCGCTCGCCGCCACAGCCCATCTGCATCGATTGTAAAGGGCTCATTCTCCTCGAGGATGGTCCAGTGCAGCTCCACGATCGGCCCACCAGGCTTGCTCATGGGCGGCACGTGCTTGATATCTCGGTTGAGATCTTTGAAATTAAAATAAGTATCCAGATGGTAACCTAATCCTTGCAACACAGCTATCACCTGGGGGACTGCGTCTTTTTTAACCATCAAATCCAGGTCGCCCATCGCGCGCAGGCTCGCATCGGGGTAGATGTGTTCGGCCAGGTAGAGCCCTTTCAGCGCGATGAGCCCCAGTTGATTTTGATTAAATGCCGCCAGCATGCGCCCTGCCTCGTGCTGCATCAGCAGGCTGCGGGCTGTGGCAAGGTAATAGGCCTGCCGAAAGGGCTCAATAACTGACGTTGGTACAGATAAGCTATTCTTGAGGGCATTCAGCCTGTCAAAAAACAGCAGACCGACCCCTTGGGCTTGGGCTGTTTGTGCCAGCGCCGCCCAATCTGAAGGCTCAAGCCCGGCAAGATCCTTGACCACTTCATGCTGCACGCTTGCTGGCGAGAGCAGCCGGCAGAGAAGCTCTAGGTTAGAATCGATTGTCATTTTTCTTTCTTAATGTTAATGAATAGCAAATAAATGGGAGTGTAAGCAGTTATTGTTGATTCAGGATGAGTGGAAGGTAAAACTGTTTTATAGATGCCTGCCTTAGAAAGTTCGTGGCCGGGTCTCCAAAGAGCAGGTAGGTATCTATCAAATCCAGGTGGATTCCACCTGCCCAAAGCTCTGCCTGGGCGCGCAGCGTCGCCTGGCCAAGGGTCTGCAAGCGTTCTCCGAATAAGCCAATGAACAAAGCCTGGTTGATAATGTCATGTCCTGTGGCAAGGCTGTCACCAGTTGGTGACCAACTGGCAACCGCGCCTTTTGCTTCAGCGCGGGTGATCACTTCTGCCAGCGATTCTTCTTCTTCGCCAATTGGATTAGGGTTGATATAGTAGCCATCCCTGCAGCTCATCGAGACCACAAAGGGATACATATCTTGATTGGTTAACCTGGTTACTTCATCGATGGATAATAAGTGACCACTGTAAGGTACGTGTTCATCATAGCCTGCCCAAAGCTGGGGTGCTCCGTGGCCGATGTAATTAACTAAGGCTTTTCCACTATTTATCGCAGAAATAATAGCTTCCCTGGCATCGGTCACGTTGTTGTACGGATTGGTTCCCAGGTAGATCCTTTCAGGTGCATAAGTCTCCGGTAAACTCGTAGATAATAGAATTTGTGATAACGACGGGAAGTTGCCCCCCGAATCTGGATTATCCGCCACAGCCAAAACCTGGCTGCGCCAGCCACCTTCGGCAGGCTGGGTTTCATAAGCAATAATCTTATTGATCAGCGCTGCTGCATGGGCGCTCGAATTGACCGCTAACCGCCCCAGCATCATTTCTGGCATGAGGTCACCGCCCACCAGGGTGACGTAACGATTATCAGCTGCTGTTTCCTTTCCTTTTAAATCAGCCGTAGCCAAGTAAGGCGGCAGGTAGCTCTCTCGCCAGGCACCGTAAACAGCCGGGTTGTAGCCCTTGGGGTTGTAATGCCCGTCACCCACCAGGACCACGAAGGAAGGCGCTGGCTCAGCCCAGTTGTGATAGGCATAAGCCAGGAAAGCCTTGATCGCGCCAGCGCTGGTGATGCCGAAGCCAAATTCATCGTAAATATCCTGCAGGTCTACAACCAGGGAGCGCATTGCTGGTCCCAGGCGGTGTAGTGCCAGCGCTTCTGCCTGGCTGTGGAAGTCTGCTGGGGTGATGATGATATGGTCTGCGCCATGCTCGCCGGACCCCAGGTTTGAGGGGTGGTCCTGGGTGATAGCTTCAACCGGCAAAAGCGAGTCCCCTTCTACCGCCAAATAATTCACCAATCCGCTGATAGTGCTGCCGTCCTGGAAGGCAAGCGTATAGGTTGGGTCATCAAACCCAATCGCAAAGTTCTCCAGCCAGCGCGGTTGGGATGGTGTGCTGATATCCAGCAGGATCACATCTGCAGAAGTAAACCCGGCCAGTTCAAACAGTGTCTCCTGGGCGAGGTCATAAGTGTAGACCAACAGGTCATCCTGGGCGGTCAGTAAACGGTCATAAGCAAGTGCCGCCCGATCCACCACGATCCAATCTAGGCCAGCACCTGTGTCCCCAGGCATATTGATACTTAAAGTATTCTGACCTTCCAGAAGTAAATTGGCTGGCAGATCTTCATGAAGGGTCATCCAGGATTTACCATCCCAAAACAGATCGCCAATCTGGGTGCCGTTCAGCTTAATAACGGCATGGTGGTCAAGGGTCACGGAATCATTACTTGAAATTCCAGCCAGTTCCAGGGAAAATTTCCCAGAGCCATCCCCCACCTCAAATAAATCAAATTCGTATGAGAACTGACTGGAATTTGTCACATTTGACCAGTGATAACGTTCCAGCATGTCATCTCCCGGAATTCGATCCAAATAAGTAGTATTGACTTCAAATAACCTCTGCGCTTCACCGGAGAGCGCTTGCGCAGCCCCAAGTGGTGTGACGTCGCGGGTGCTCATGCGCAAACCCTGTTCGTTCCCATAGGTCAGCCAGTAAATATTCTCAGATGAATACTTGTTGCTAATGGACTGCCCATAAAAGAGGATGGCATCACCCTCATCAAAGTGTTCGTCATCCTCCCCTGTCACAAATATGGCTACTTCCTCGCCCAAGTTGAAAAGTTGTAAGGTGAGTGGGTTGAGGTTCGGCAGGTCTAGGCCAGCCTGCGCCAGTTCTGCATAGCTGATCTGGTAAAGCCCGTCCTGGCTGATGCTGATGCGCCAGCCCGGCTCTGGGGGGTCCCAGGGTAGTGTGCTTGAGAAGGCCTGGTCCATCGAGGCACTTAGCCTGTCCAGGCGCTCCTGCTCACTTCCAGGCATACGCCAGGCAAGTGATTGCTCATAGTTCATTAATAGATCGGTAAAAACCGCTTCATAATAGGGAGACTCCTGCCTGGGAGCACCTAGGGCAGTCGATGGGCTGCCCCGAAAGCGCACTTCCACCTGCAGAGATTCATAAACAAGGTATTGACCAGCCATCGGCTCATATTGAACAGGAAATATTGAAATACCTGCAATCCGCTGTTGGCGCATTTGGCCAATATTGGTTACCTCGGCCAGGTTTCCAGGAAAAGCACTCATCTTCGAATAGACTGAACGGTCTTTTGGGTATGCCAGGATCGTTTGGGTCGTATCCAAAGGCTGCCCATTTTCGATGCTTATTTCCTCAGAAAAGATTTGGGTTGGTGCAGGCTGAAGAGGGTGCTCAAGCTGCCTGGTATGTGCTCGCCCCGGGGAGACCTGGAGCTCTAAGGTGACCCCAAAAGGAATGGCTATATGCCTGGTGAGAAATGGCAGCGCAGGCATTCCGGCTTCAGTCATATTGTGGTAAGAAGGCATGCCCAGTCGGCTAAAGCTTTCCCCGTCTAACTCAACCGGTTCGACAGAAAGGGACTGCCAGGGAACAGAAACCGTAAATGTCAATCCATCTTCGCCTGCCTCTAACAGCTGGATTAAAGGCTCCACGGCCGTTTGTGCATCTGCGAATGGTAGCGACCCAGCAAAACTGATTATCAAGACCAAGATCAAGAGCGTTCTAATCAAAACCTGCCTGATATCACACCTCCTTGTCAGCTTGCCCCGAAATTACCCTGTTTACTGCTTGGCTTGGTGGGTTGAGAATCATGGAAAAGACATCAGACCCAATCGGGTAACTCAAACGAAACATGGGCAGCAATTCAGCCAGGTATGCCAATCGCTCCAGGATGCCGTTTACGCTGTTGGGGCGATAATAGGGAATAAAGGCTGTTTGCAGCAAGCGCGTCACCGCTTCAAGCGCACTAATCGGTTCAAGCAAACTGATCCCATTCTTTTCAAGGAAAAACAAAGCTTTCAAAGGCACGCCAAGCTGCGAACAAAGGCTGCGGTTTTCGTGCCAGGGTGAGCCAAAGATCCAAAACCTGCCATCCAGGTATCTTAATAGGACCTGGTCTTCTCCCAGTACCGTCACGCCTTCTTTATTAGAAAGCGCAGCAGCCAGGGTAGACTTACCTGCCCCAGATTCAGCGCAAAACACGTAACCCAAACCTGCATAAGCCACCCCGCTGGCATGCAATAAAACATCATGATACTTTGCCAGCCAGTTAACAAAAAGTACAATCTCCAGGTCCTGCGGCAGAGGGTAACAGGGATTATGTGCATAAAAATCGCCCAAAATTTTCCCGCCCCTAAAGTTCGGGTCGATTATCACCTGTCGCTTCTGCGATTGCATGGGGTTGGTGAAGATAAACTGCCCATCAGGCTGCTGCCATAATTCCCAAATTTCATTACGACAGATCAATGCACCTGTCTCAAACGCCCGCAAAGGCTGGGTTTGAAGCTCTAATTTGAGTTGATTATAAAAACCCGAGGGTTGATACACCTCGGATTTTTGATGATCGGTTTCAAAACCAGTATGCCAGGGCGGCGAGGTTATAGGTGTCGCCTCATGGTATGAATATAATAACGCCAACGAGCCAACTTCTATACCCGTTGTGGTATGTCTATGATTCGATATGCCAATCTCCTGTTCAATAGCCAGAGTCAAAAATGTGTTTTAGCGTGTTAGCTAACTGGATCAGGGTAGTGAATTAATTGCCTGGGCCAGTCCAGCATTCCGGCACAATGTTACAGCCGCCAACACCATCAATTTTCGGCGTCAGGACAGGGCTGGAATGGCAGGTACCTAATACAGCGTTCTTAACCACCAGCTTAACCTGGGTTACTTTTGGTGCGATATAGAACTTTTTTTCCTTATTCATATGGTTGTCCTTTAAAATAATTATTGCACAGCAACTTTTGCAAATTCATTTGCCCTTAATTTACCCAATACACAAACCGGCTCGGCAGGCGTTTCGTAATCGCCATGTAATGCTAATGACCAGCCAGGGCACTGCGTGCAGAGCATGCCCACTGGGCAAGTCTCACATTCATTATGCGATTGGCGTTCCCATTCTCTGACCTCCCCCAGCCTGGTGAAAGCTGGCATGAACCCCATGCTGGGGATGTCATAAGCAGGTTTTCTCACCATCATGCAGGGGCTCATCCTGCCCCGTGCATCAACATGACATGATCGATATGCCGCCCCACAGGTGAACACTTTTTCCGAGCGCAGGTAATGCCCTTGGGAGTTTTGGGCAGCCTCCAACCATTTCTCAGAGCGGCTTTCGTCTTGCGTATCCAGCGCTAACATCTCTGCATTGCTAACCTGGTAAGCCATGTTATGAATACTTCCATCAAGTCTCGGCCAAATCGTGCTGTCATAGCGGAAATCGAGCCCGAAGCTTTCTGTAAGCTGCTGCATTGCTGCCAGCTCATGTTGGTTTTTGGTTAACAAAACCGTTTTCAGGCTGATTTTGATTCCCCTCGAAAGCGCTAGTTCAATCCCGCGCATGCTTCTATTGAAGGAACCAGGTTGCCTGGTCACTTTTTCGTAAGTTTCCTGGGTGGCACCGTAAAGCGACACTTCCAGGGAGTGCAAACTCAGGTCCGATAGAAGGTTAGCCATTTCTGGTGTAAGCAGGGTGGCATTGCTAAAAAGGGTTACCAACATCCCCAATCGGCGGGCATGCGTGAAGATCTGCTTGAAATCTGGCCTCAGAAGTGGCTCTCCGCCAGTAATGAGCAGGAAAAGCGTGCCTGCTTCAGCCATCTGGTCCAAAACATGTTTCCATGTCGATGTATCTAGCTCTTTGGATTGCGATGTATCATCCGTGGCGGCTTTGTTGATATAGCAGTGCAGGCAGTTCAAATTACAGCGTTCGGTTAGCTCGATTGTAGCACTCAAAGGATACCTTGCTTTATTTAAAGGTGCTAAAAGTTGGTGTGTCCAATCTTCTAAAGTAAATTCAGGTTCAAATGAGCAGTCCATTAATCAAGCCTCTAAAACCGAGCCTATCGCCCGCATATCCTTCATAAAAGCGTCGATATCTGTGCTGACCACACCAGGGTCCACATCGTATGCATCCGAAACTATCGCCCTAATGGCAGAGAGGCTGAGTGGCTCTTGCAGCTTCTCCCAAAGGAAAGCACCAACCTCGTTCAAGGTAAAGATACTATCCATATCCGCCAGGTTTTGGTGAACAGGTACTAATACCAGTTCATCGACAATCTTCCGAAAGATAAATTCAGGATTGCGGACAAAACGCGGTTCTTGCGACAAAAGACCTCCAACAGGAAAGAATAAATGGCCAGGTTTTCGTAATTTTCCCAGGATGCCGCTTGCCCAAACACAACAAGCTATGCCATACCTTCAAGCGAGCGGCATCCTTATGGTGTTACCTAGAAAACTCTTCCCGATTTGTTTTAATTCCTTATGACACTAGCAGGTCCGTGCAGTGTGTTCTTTCCATCCGCATCCAGGTCTTCCAGCCAGTAGAAGTAAGTCTGGTAGCCCGTGGCAGTCTCATCTATGTATTCATAAACTGCGCCAAAGGGGCTGCCTGGCGGAACATTGGTGGGGATGAGTGACTTATTCAGCAAGACACGCTCACCGTTTAGAGAATCTGCCCGGTAGAGGTTGTAACCAAGGTTATCTGTCTCACTGGCGCTCTCCCATGTGATCTTTACGCCGCCGCTGATGCTTTGAGCCTCAAACGAGATGAGTTCTACTGCAGTGGGTTCAGATTGCGTGATCATTGCATACAAACAGCCGCAGTTAGTGTTACCCTCATTGCTGATAAAGATACCATCCGCTTGTGCCTGTACATAATCAACATCTTCACAAGTGTCAGTGACATTTGCAAGGTGCATAAAGCCCAAGATAGCAACCGTATATTCATTGTAGATATCGCCTGGGTAGTGACAGGTAAATTTCGCATTTGAGGAGGCGAAGGTGACAGCATCCGAGCAAACCTGTGTTGAAGGGTAAGGACAATCTCCAATTAATCCGGAGTTGGATGTCTCATCCAGGTAAACTGGGTAAACAAAGGTCATGCGTGGTGGCGGGAATGGCGCAACAGCATATTCCCCACAGCCGATATTGTACAGGTCTAGGGTCAGCGGTGAGCTGAGAAATTCGTTACTGGCTTGGATCGGGTTATTAACATGGCAGAACTTGCCGACCAGGAAGGGTGCTTCATCACCATAAGGAGCGTCGTCGTTGATCGTACCATGAAATGCTAAACCGCTCTGATAAAACCAACCATCGCCCTGGGTGCCTTCGCCATACCTGACCTGGTTCCAATCGGTGGAATCATTAAGCTGCACGATCGGTACGTTATCAACTTCCAGGCTGGTAGCAGCATTTGGATCATTCCCACTTGGACCAGATGACCACTGGTTGTCAGTGGCTCCATCTGTTTCGCCGTCGGTATCGGGTATGTAATATCTGATCAATGCTACTGCATCATCGCCGCTGTAACTTAATGAAGCTGAGATTTGGTTTTCAGTAATACCAGGAATATCAGCACTGGCAATGACATAGGTGCTTGCCGGAGCAAGTGTACCCGTCAGTGGAATAGGCGCATTCCCAATATCAGATCCACCTTCGAAGATCTGGATATAGAAGGGCATCGTCGAGAAATTTAGAGTCTTATTAGTGTTATTATATAATTCAATCGCATCGGTGGCACCAAATCCATCTCCCTCAATATACTCAGATATGAAAAAGCCGCCATAATCGCAGGCACCGGGACCATAGGTATGGGATCCCAAATTCGTGTACACTGCCGGTGAGATGCCAGTCCATTCAGCCAACGTGGCATCGCCATATGAATTATGCGTGCAGACAGTTGCATTCCTGATCAGCGTGTCGTTCCGTGTGGTTGTGTCCCCACTGCCCCAATAATCTCCTGGGTCCGTTCCGGTTACACCCACCACATCAAAGCGCACGCCATCATAACCATCGTCAATTCGGCCCCAAAACCCATCGGTCCGGTAGAAGGTTATGGCGCCTGTGGCAATGCTTACAATGCTTATGGTCAGGATTAAAACGACAAACAAAGAAAATAATAATTTTCTTTTCTTCATATATTCCTCCTTTGAATATCAAAGCACGAACGTACTATTTTCCAATCAGTAAACGGAAACACATTGATGGAATTTATATTAAAATAATTATATAGAATCATTTTTGCTTTGTCAATAAGCAATATTTCTTAATCAATCGTTAATCATTTTAAGTTCAATTATTTATCTTGATGGGAGCATTTTGCAGGGTTCTGGAAAAATTGCCCCATTTCTTTTGCCGCAAAACCCAAAGCGGTTATCCCAGCTGCCAGAAAACTGCTGGCCAGCAGGCTGCATCCACCAGAAATTGCCCTCGGCCAGGGGGGTCTGCCATGAACCGGTTGCAAATTGATCATTATTGAAAATATTCCCCTCAAACAGGTAAATCACGCCGCCTAGATTTGCCTGGGCAGTTAGGTCAGTCCCATCAAGTGACACAGACATGTTGGCAGAGACATAATTACCGTCAGCAATCTCGAAAGAAATATTCCATTCTCCCTCCCACCCAGTTTGAAGGGTTTGTGTTATGGTAGGTGTGGCTGGCAAAGGTGTTTTTGTACGGGTGGGGGTTGCTGCAAGCGAAACTTGCGTGCGTGTGCGCGTTGCTGTAGGCGGAACTAAAACTGGGCTGGTGGGCTGCCTGGTATTGGTACTGACCACTTGGGTCTGCTCGCTTTGCAGCGCCGATGTAGCGGTTGGGATGCCCGGCATTTGGGTGCTTTCGGTCTGCGCAGGGGGTAAAGATGTTGGGGGCAGCTCGGCCTGTGCTTGTGGTCCGTCAGTCCACAGCCCCTGCGTTTTCAGCTGGCTGACCTGTTGGGTCTGCTGCTGGTAAGCAAGCTTGGTGCGCGCGGCGGCCAGATCCTGCGGGCTGAACGTCTGCACCTGCTGCCCTTTGCAGGATGCCAACGCAAGCAAACACAGCATGAGCGTTAAAATCTTGGCTGTTGGTCTAAAATTAAGCTGCATAATCCCTCATCACATTAACTTTACCACAATTGATTGAAGCCGGATAAGCTGCCTAGCAGTGCGGATTACGCTTCCCAGCGCTGGCTGATACGGCGGACGATCGGCCAGAGCCCAGCCAGCGCGCGTGGCAGCAGGTTGCGGCCTGATAAAAAGCCGATCAGCGCTCTTTCCGCCCGCGAGCCAAGCTGGATTGTGCGCATACCCCGCTCTACCTTTATGACCCGGCCTAATATCTGCGCTTTTTCAAAGGTCCCGTCAATCCCACGGGCATTGTCACCCTTGATGATATAACTGCCCTTGCTGATCTTGACCACACGGTGCACGCGCAGTTTCTCTGGCGTTGGGCTAATCACAGCCACCACATCTCCGCACCAAATTTTCTTGCCCTGGATACTTTCCAGCGTAATCACATCGCCGTCCTTAATGAATGGCGTCATGCTGCCGCCCTTTGCCTGGAAGCGGAAAGCACTGCCCTTTTCCAGCACGGCGGTGATCAACTCAAGCAGTACCTCGTTAGGCAGTTCCTGCAGGGTCGTGGTTTTTAACCCGAAGCGCTCACTCATGTCTTTTCATCCAGTTTCTGCGCTTTTTCAAGCAGTGCATGTGGTTGATCTCATTGACTTCGCTCAGGGACTTCGTAGATATTAGGTCATAGGTCATCCCATTCACTTCGTTCAGGGACTATGTAGCTCATAGCTTGTAGCCTGTAGCTGATAGTTTTTAGGTCATAAGTCATCCCATTCACTGCGTTCAGGGACTTCGTAGCTACTAGCTTTTTTCCTTTCAGCTTTCAGCTTTCACCTTTCAACTTTTTTCCCTATCAGCTATCAGCTACCGACTATAAGCTCTATTCCTTTCACCTTTCAACTCATTTCCTTTCAGCTTCCAAGATTTTTTAACCCATTGACAACTAAATGTACCTGCTCCTCCGTCATGGTCGGGTAGAGCGGCAGGGTCAGCTCGCGGGCGGCCACAGATTCTGTCAGCGGTAAGGGATTCACCTGCGGCTGCCAGTTGCTGGCGTAGATGCTGAAGGTATGCACGGGCGGGTAATGCCAAGAGGTTTGGATGCCTTGCGCCTTCATGGATGCCATCACCGCCAGCTTATCCATGCCTTCGGGCAGCAGGACGGGCATGATGTGGTAGCTGCCCTGGCTGCGTGCCTCCTGAAATGGCAGGCTGATCTGCGGGGTATGCTCGGCCAGCAGTTCCCTATAGAGCGCGGTCAATTCCCCGCGCCTGGCGTTACCCGCTGGCAGCTTGGCCAGCTGCACGCGCCCCATGGCTGCGCGCATCTCGTCCATGCGGTAGTTATAGCCCAGGTCCACCACGTCGTAAGTGCTGGAGTGGCCCTTGAAGCGATCCCAGGTCAGGGTGGTCATGCCGTGCGAGCGCAGGATGCGCAGCTTCTCGGCCAGTTCATCACTGTCTGTCACCAGCATGCCGCCTTCGCCAGTGGTCAGGTTCTTGTTGCCAAAAAAGGAGTAACAGCCGATATCGCCCCAGGTGCCCAGGGGCTTACCCTGTAAGCTCGCTCCGACAGCGTGGGCAGCGTCCTCAATGACCGCCAGGCCGTGTTTACGCGCAATCTCCAGGGTGGCGGGCATATCACAGGCGTAACCGGCGTAGTGCACCACCATGATGGCTTTGCTGCGCGGGGTGATGCTGGCTTCAATGGCCTGGGGGGCAATATTGAGCCAATCCGCGCTCTCGATATCCGCAAAGACTGCCTGCGCGCCGGTATAGCGTATCGCATTGGCGCTGGCAACAAAGGTCAGCGAGGGCACGATCACTTCGTCCCCAACCCCGACCCCAAGCGCCAGGCAGGCCAGGTGTAGCGCTGCGGTGGCGTTGGTGACCGCCAGGGCGTGTTTGGCGCCGGTGAAGGCTGCAAACTCTGCTTCGAAGGCTTGCGTGACCGTGCCCATTGTCAGCCAGCCAGAGCGAATCACTTCCGCAACCGCAGCCTCTTCTTCGGGACCGATATTGACATCTGCTAAGGGTACACGCCAATCCATCAGCTACACCTCCGGGATGAACAGGCTGCGCATTTGCTCAAAATCGCGGTTAGCCTGGTTGTAATCTTCCGGGTTGCCCAGGTCCATCCAGTAGCCGCTGTAGGGATAGCCGACCACACCTTCGCCGGATGCCAGCAGGCGCTTGACCAGGTCGGGGAAGTCGAGGTATTCGCCCGTGGGGATGTAGTCCAAGACGCGCGGCTCGAACAGGTAAATGCCCATGCTGACGCGGTAGTCAAGGGTGGGCTTTTCGACATAGCCAGTCACCACGTAATCGCCGTTGTTTTGTTCGATCACGCCCAGGTCGATGTGCACCTGGCGTTCGTGCATGGCGATGGTGCAGATGGCGCTTTGCTCCTTGTGAAAGCGGATCAGATCGTTGAAGGGCAGCAGGGTCAACACGTCGCCGTTGCAGACCATAAAGGTCTTATCCAGCCCGGGTACCTGTGCCAGGGGGCCGGCCGTGCCCAGCGGTTTGGATTCCAGGGAGTAGGTGATGTCCAGGTCAAACTGGGCGCCGTCCTGGAAGAAGGCCTGCAGCAGGCCAGCGTGGTAGCCGACCGCCATGGTCACATGGTTGATGCCGGCGCGCTTGAGTTGGCGCAGCAGCACCTCAAGGATGGCTTTATCGCCGATGGGCATCATTGGTTTGGGTAAAATGTAGGTATACGGCGCCAACCTGGTGCCCTTCCCGCCTGCTAAAATGACTGCTTGCATTTTTAATTCCTTATTTATTGCTGTAATTATTTGTTCTTTAATTTTATCGCTTTTTAATAAGAGAAACCACTTCCCTCGCAGTGACAAGATTATTGTCATTGCGATTCATTTTGTCATTTCGTCCTATTTTGTCATTGCGAGGCACGAAGCAATCTCCCATTTTAGACTGCTTCGCAGGCTCGCAGTGACAATATTCCTGTCATTGCGTTTTATCCTGTCATTGCGAGGCACGAAGCAATATCACAGTTTAGACTGCTTCGCAAGCTCGCAGTGACAATATTCCTGTCATTGCGTTTTATCCTGTCATTGCGAGGCACGAAGCAATCTCCCATTTTAGACTGCTTCGCAGGCTCGCAGTGACAATATTCCTGTCATTGCGTTTTATCCTGTCATTGCGAGGCACGAAGCAATCTTCTTGCCATTACGACCTTTCATGTCATTGCGACCTATCTTATCATTGCGAGCGAAGCGAAGCAATCACATTATAGCTTCAGAGTGCAATCTCGTTATTTGCGAATCAATACCTTTATTTCAAAAGTATTACAAATTTTCTAAAACAAATCATCATACAAGTCACGCCATTCAGAATTAATCGAATTGATCAAATCAATCTTCGCTTGCCGAGACCCACCCTTAATTTGCTTTTCCCGTTGAATGGCTGCCTCAACATCTTCCCCACATTCATAATAAACCAATTTATGTATTCTATACTTCTTTGTAAAGCCACTTCCTATGCCAGACTTATGTTCACTTACACGCCGCTTGAGATCATTGGTAACGCCAGTATAAAGAACTGTATTGTTTGAGTTGGTCATGATGTAAACACAGTAGGTGTGATCGGTCATGAGAATCTAATATTTAAAAGGTCGGAGATTGCTTCGCAAGCTCGCAATGACAGATTTTTAGTCAGAAGATTGCTCACCTGCACTGCGACGAACGCAGTTTGGTGCATGTGTCCCTACGGGACGCTACGCAGTCGCAAGCTCGCAGTGACAGATCTTTGTCGCTGCGAACGTAGTGAAGCTATCTCACTACAGGTTATATATGCATATTTTTAAATAAGATTGCTTCGTACCTCGCAATGACAGTATCATAATTTGGAGATTGCTTCGTACCTCGCAATGACAGTATCATGATTAGGAGACTGCTTCGTTCCTCGCAGTGACAAAATTACTGTCATTGCGAATGTAGTGATGCAATCTCATTATTGGCTATGTGAGCACTCTCTGAATCAAGACTGCTTCGTTCCTCGCAGTGACAAACATCTTATCTCTCGTACGTCCCGACGCGGTAGAAGTCGAGGTGATCGGCAATCCAGGCGATGGTCTGCACCAGGCCATCCGATAGGCTTGTGTGGGGTTGCCAGCCGAGCAGCTGCCTGGCTTTGGAATTATCGGAGAGCAGGCGCGTCACCTCGGAGGCTTCCGGGCGCAGGCGCTCCGCGTCCACCGCAATCTGCACAGGTCTGCCCACCAGCTTGATTACCAGCTGCGCCAGCTCGCCAATGCTGATCTCCGTGCCCGTGCCGAGGTTGAAGGTCTCGCCCTGCACGCCACCTGCTTCGGCAGCCTTGATGAAGCCGTCAACCGTGTCATCCAGGTAGGTAAAATCGCGCTTCGCTTCCAGGTTGCCCAGGTTGATCACGTCCTGCGTGAGCGCCTGGGTGATGATGGCGGGGATGACGGCGCGCGCGGACTGTCCGGGGCCGTAGGTATTGAAAGGCCGCACGGTGACGGCTTGCACGCCGTAAGCGCGGTAGAAACTTTCGACCAGCTTATCTGCGCCGATCTTGCTGGCTGAGTAAGGTGACTGCCCCTGCAGGGGGTGCGCCTCTGTTATGGGTACTGTCAGGGCACTTCCGTAGACCTCGCTGGTAGAGGTGTGCACCAGGCGGCAGCCGTGTGTGCGGCAGGCCTGCAGCACGTTGAGCGTGCCCAAGATGTTGCTTTCCACCACCTCGTCGGGGTGCAGGTAGGAGTAGGGGATCGAAATCAGCGCGCCCAGGTGAAAAACCAGGTGTATGCCCTCAGCCGCAAGCGCCAGCGCATGTGCATCGCGCAGGTCACCGGCGAAAATCTCCAGCTGGGCCAGGGTCTGCGCGGGGAGCTGCTTGAGCAAGCCAAAATCCGCGCGCGAATTGTAGCGCACAAAGGCACGCACCCTGGCGCACTGCTCGACCAGGCGCTGCACCAACCGGCTGCCGATGAATCCGCCAGCGCCGGTGACCAGGACGGGTAAGTTCTGCCAATTATTTGCCATTTGCTGTCTCAATTCCCATATCGTTGAACGATTTTTCAAGCACTTTCACCAAATCCGGGATCACGATGGTCTTGGCCGGGGTCTGCCGGCAGATTTCTAGGATACGCCGAGTATTCGCTTCATTTATATTAGATATGGCAAAGACAATATACCCGATATGGTACTTTTCCACAATCCTGGGAATTTCCTTTGTGTTGCCCAATACCTTCAAGCCCAAAATGCGTAAATCATGCTTGCGGGCATCATCGTCCACCACGCCAACCACGCCAAACAGGTGCGAGAAAGCGCTGCGCTGGAAGAGCCAGATCGCCAGTTCACCTAATTCTCCAGCCCCGACTACCAGCATACGCTCAGCAAAGGAAGCTTCTCCCCTGCGCAAGAGCAGCCAGCGGTTCGCCAGGCCGGTTAGCAGGCGTTCCTGGAAACGCACCGTCACCAGGCCTAAAAAGGTCATCAAGCCGATCAGGAAGATCATGCTGAAGGGAATCCACGGGTCGGTTAGCCACAAGCGGGTGACTGCCCACAAAATTAGCGTGGTGAGGCCGACCGAAAATGCCAGGTCAAGCACATAGGTGGGGCTGGCATTTTCCCAACGGACGCGGTGTAGCCCCAGGACGGTGTTGATAATGCTGACCAAAATTGCCAGGGCTAGGGCGAAGATGATGTAGGTGGGAACGCCCAGATTGATAACAGTGCTGATGCGCCAGACGATGCCAGAGAGCCCAACCGCCAGCATGGTCACCACAACATCGATCAGGAACCAAGTGAAGACTCTGCGGAAGAAGTTGTAAATCGGACCGCTAATGATCTTGTCTTCGCCAATGCTGCGCTGCCTAATAGCCGGTAGGATTACAATCAGGGTCATGAAGAGGATATCCAGGTCGGTAAAGAACGAGCGATTGCGCACGTAGAGCTGGTCCAGGCGCAGTTTATCAGGCAGGATCTGCTTGAGGTAGTCATCCATGAAGCCGGCACCTTTGAGCAGCTGCTCTTCGTTGCGGTAGATGATGGAAGCAGGGCTGGTGATGCCGGGGCGCACGGAGAGGATCTCGTGCCTGGCTTCTTCAGACCACTTTTCAACCAGGTCTGGGTATTCCGGGCGGGGGCCAACCAGGCTCATCTCGCCTTTGAGCACATTCCAGAATTGGGGCAGTTCGTTGAGCTTAGTATCACGCAGGAACTTGCCATATGGCGTGATGCGCGGGTCGTCTGAGCCCGTAATAGGCGAGCCATTGTAGCTTTCAGGCTTCTCATACATGGTGCGGAACTTAAGAATCATGAAGCGCTTGCCGCGCCAGCCTGTGCGCTCGCCCCTGAAGAAGACTGGCCCTGGGGAATCGCGTTTGATTGTCAAGGCGATGCCAGCAAAGACAGGCGAAAGCAAAATGAGGACTGTTAGTGAAACACTGATATCAAATGCCCGTTTAAAAAATGCTTTTAGTGTCAATGAGTCCTTTTCTTCGCTTGCTAAAACTGGTTCTTTTTCTGCGCTAAAATTGCTCATAGATCGCCCCTGAGAGAATTCATCCTGTTATTTCCTGATATTTCCCAACCATGTCTGTATCATTTAATTAATTATACTATAAGCTTTGTACCAGCAAATTGTGGATTTTGCTTAACCCAGGCTACGAAAGGGAAATAATTATTCATAGAGTGACTGTTGCTCTTGAGATTTGGAGCGCATGAATTGAACAAAGACATACAACGCGAGACCAAGCAGGATGCCGAGGCTGTCCATGACAAGATCCAGCCATTGAAATGCCCGGCCAGGCACGAACAACTGGTGAATCTCATCAGTTAAACCATATAAAGCGCTGAGGAGGATCGACCACCAGACGTGCTTGGGGGAGAGCGCTCCAGGCCAGGCTAACGCGCGAACCAACAGGACGGCCAAGACACCAAACTCGAACATGTGGTAAAAGAGGCCAAGGATTTTGGTAAGCCGGATGCCCGTAATGTGGGTCTTGTAAACCCACTGGTAAATTTTCTCCGGTAGCAGGCTGTAGGGGTCGGGGTTGCTGGAGATCAGAAAGATCGCGGCCGCCCAGATGATGACCAGGAGCCAGGGGAAAATGGGGGAATTGAGCGCTTTTTTCACAGTTATACAGTGAGAAAAATATTTAATTCTCTATAATGCAAAGTTAGGCAGATTAATCGTATGCTCATCTGTCCTTTTAAATATCTTCAAGGCTATTCCAATCGATAATGATCTTTTGATCTTTCTTTCTCTCCTCGTTGATGAGGGGCACTTTGCCGAAGGCGATCTTCATTACCGCTAGCTGCTTGCGGAACTCACCGGAGGTGAGCCACTCGCGCAGGATCTGTTCGAGGCGGGTACGGGCGACCTCGTCTGTGCTGAGGTCCGCCGGTTCGTAACAGAGGTCGTGGGCAACCTGGCGCATGACATCCAGGTTTTTGGGCCGTCCGCGGCGGTTGATGCGCGGATCACCCTTACGAAAGGGTTTTAAGTTTTTATTGTTTGCCATAATCTCACTCCTTTGATGGGAATTGTAGCAGAAGTGAGGTGGGGATGAGATTAAAATGGGATTAATTTTTTATGGTAATTTTGTAGGTGGCTGTTTGGTAAATTTATCTCCTAAACTGCTCCAAAATTGTTTTAAACCATCGGTAAAAATTGAACTGTAATTAGTATGAATGTAAGAAAAGGCAAAGACGCCAAAAGCAGCCCCAAGACTATTGATCAATAAATCTAAAACCTGGAAGGTGCGGTCGGGGATAAAAATCTGGTGAATTTCATCGGAGACGCCATACAAGCAGGCGATGGCAAAAGCAAGGATCAAACATTTGCGTTTTAGGGGACCCTTCCAAATGAAAGCCCTGGCAAGGAGGAAAGCAAGGATTGCGAAATTAACAAAATGACCGACAACCCCCATGTAAAAGAATAAACGCTGCCCAAAGATGATTGTGCGCCAGAGAATTCTGACCAGGAAACGGGGTAGAAAATCAATTGGACTTGAAAAGCTGGAAAAAAAATAGATCTGGGCAGCCCAGAGAAGAACTAATAGCCAGGGGAAGAATGGAGAATTGAGCAGTTTTTTCACGGCGCTAAGGTGAGAATAATTTTTTGTTTATATACGAACGGTTTATGCAGGTTACCTGCATTCTCATACTCCCTATTCAATTTTCACCAAGTTTATTCTAATCAATAAAAAATTTTAATTATCCTTTTATCCCTTATTAATGATGAACAGCTTTCCACATGCGATCTTGAGTACGCACAGCTGCTTGCAGAACTCGGTAGAGGGTAGACACTTACGCAAGATCTCCTCAAGATCTGTGAGGATGAAACCATATTTGCTTGAGTAAACCTGCTCGTAACTGAGTTCTTTGAGGATATGGCGAATGATATTGACTGATTGAATTGATTAATGAAGGGGTTATGCCTGTGGGCACGCAACAAATTTTGATACTTCGTCACTTATTCACTGCTTAGTTGAAGTTATAACAGGGTTTAGGTGGGGAGAAGATAATAGGAAATGTGAAAATTTATGCTTAAAAATAAATAAGACTGAAATGCAAGATTTTAGAGCATATGATTGATAAGCGCTTGGTAAAAATCTTTGACAATTGTATCTCTTGAAAAAATAGTTTCCGCAACTAACCTGCCATTGCTGCCAAGTCGCTTTCGCAAACCAGGCTCAGCAATCAAGCTCTGCAAGGCATTGTAAATCGCCTTTTTATCACCTGGAGATGCAACTAAACCAACATTATTTTTTTCGACAATCTCACGAGCTTCACCCTCGGCAATTAATAAAATGGGTTTTGCAGATGCCATAGCTTCATAGATTTTGGATGGCACAGCGCCAGGGAGCGCCCCAAATAAAGGCACAATGCAAATATCTGACGAAGCGACATAAGCCGGCATCTTTTCTTTGTTAACCAGGTCCCAAAAAACTACATTGGTTAAGCCCATTTGTTCAGCCCTGGTAATTAAACGCTGTTTTTTAGGTCCATCACCTACCAGGACGAACCTTACTTTATTGAAGGAAGAAGCAAGCTCAAGTACCTGGTCTAATCCCTGGGCTACCCCATGCAAGCCGCCGTAAAAGACCACCAGTTCTCCACCCGGGGATAGTTCCTGCCTGACGTAAGCATCGTACTTTTCCGGAGAGAACAAGTTCTCGTCCACACCATTTGAGAGATGATAGGTCTTCACGTCTGGAAAACGCTCATTGATATCTCGCAGAATCTCCCGGGACTGACCAGTTACCAGCCAAGCTTTGCGATAGCAAAAAGCTTCCAGTTTCCTTGACAGACTCAATAAAAAGCCGGGTTTAAGCATTCCCAAACGCACCACGGACTCCGGCCAAAGGTCTGAAATGTTGAAGATCCATTTTGCCCTTTTTAATCGGCTGAGTAGGTAACCTGAGATGCCCAGAAACAAGGGCGGTGACTCGGTCAATACGAAATCAAGCTTTCCAAGCCCCCACATGCCAAAAAATATCGAGGATAAAACAAATGTGAAATAATTTAACAGACGGGGAATGAAATTGACTTTCTGGGTGGGATAAATCAAGGTTCGCAGAACAGGTATCTGATCAATCTCTTCCCTTGTTAGCAAGCCTTTATACCCTTTAAAGACCTTTCCTTGAGGATAATTTGGCATAGCTGTTAGGACTGAGACCAAAAACCCCAAACGGGTTAAACCCTTGGCAAGTTCAGAGAGCCTGGCTTGTGGGGCACCAATCTCAGGTGGATAATACTGCGTGTGAATGAGGAGTTTTAAGGGGTGATTCATTTCAGTTGACCAGGCGAAAGGCGACTGATAATAAAACGACGTTTGCCTGCTGGTGTAAGCGGTATTTCATCAACCCAGTCAATATTTACCTGGAGATCGTCGATGCCTTTAGCTTGAAGAGCAGAAATAATTTTATTTTTAAGAGAAACATCCGGTTTTTCATGGGGAACAATCCTCAGATTAATCGCGTTTAATTCTTCCTGTATTATCTGAAAGGCGTCTATTTGGGGAAAGTGTTCAAGAATTCCGGTAAAGAAATGCACAATAAGACGATTACCGCCAGGTGTTAGGACAACATCCGTGTCCCGGCCTTGAATGCCTTCCATCAAGGCAAAACCTCTACCACAGTCACAAAGGCCAGCTTTTGGAATGGCAATATCCCCTACCCGGTAGCGGATGAGCGGCATCGGGCCTGGATGAAGACGGGTAATCATCACATGACCGGGCTGACCAAAATCAACCGGCTGATCCTGCTCATCAAGATATTCAACGATAACATCTAAATCATGAGTATGATAATGTGACCCTATCCCACATTGACCTGCAACATGAAAGCCTTCAGCACAGCCATAGGTATCAAAAACTTTAGTCTGGAAAGCTTGTTCGATTTCTTGCCTGTAATGCTGAAAGAGCATGTCTCCCCAAGTAACGGCTGAATTAAGCGGTTGATTCCAGCCTCTTTTTTGAGCATGACGCGCAAGGTAATAAAGGCTGCCAGGATACCCCCAAAGATGTTTCAGCTTTTTCTTTTCCATGATTTGTAAAATCTCTTCAAGGTGTGCATCACTGAGATCGTAAGCAGATACATAATGGCAGCCAAGCAGCCAATCCTTCAGGCGGCGGTCTAAAGAGCGCTTAAGGGTCATGCCAGTTTGAAGGTGCGGCTCTCCAATCATCCAACCAGCCCACTCAAGCTCTAAAAGGAAAGTAGCACGATACCAACCAGCGGTATAGGGATCTTCCATCACAAAGAAATTCTGACCGGTTGAACCTGACGTGCTAGCTTGATATGTTTTTTGACCGGTGGGACGGGTTACTTGAGCAGGATAGGCCTGGCGAAGCATATTTTTGGTCACAATGGGTAATCGTAACAAATCTTTAGAAGTATTAATTTCGTCGGGTGAGATTTTAGCTAAATCAAAAAGATCCCGGTAAAACGGGACTTCATGATAGGCAATACGAATTAGCTCCTGCAGTTGCGCATCTTGTTGCTCCTGTATTTGACCTGGAGCCCAGAATTGGGCTTTTTCCAAGTACTTCAGCCTGGAAATCATCTTTTGACCAAAAACCAGGTCACCGATGGGTAAAAGAAAATTTTTAAGGAAAAGAGTTCTAAGATTCAAGTGATTATTCGAGTTTATTCATTTTCAACATTTAATAAATCATTAAAAAGGTTTTGCCAAAGCGGCAATATCAGAGACCAATCGAACGATTTTGCCTTTTTGTGTGCATTAGCGGAAAGTTTTTCTGCCAGACCAGGCTCCAACAGGATACGGCGTATTGAAAAAGCCATTTCTTCAGGATCATCCGGAGGAACCAACAAGCCTTCTTCTTCATTCTCTAAGATAAATGGAATACCCCCCACATTTGTAGACACAACGCAAAGGCCATTTGCCATCGCTTCAAGAATACTTCTTGGTGCTGCGTCATAGTTTGTTGTATTAATGAAGATATCCGCTTTTGCTAGCCAAAATGGAATTTCTGTGTGGGGTTTTCCTCCAACTATCTGAATATTTTCCATAATTAATGATTCAGAAATAGTTACTTTAAAACGCGGCAGGGTTCCATCGCCTGTATCAGGACCTATCATGAACAGGTTAATATTTGGGAAGTCAGACTTCAATAATTTTATGACCTTAGCTGCCAGGTTTGGATTGTAGACATGATTGAAAGCGCGAACCCAAATAAGATTTGGTGAAATGCACTTTCTTAAATGAAAATTTGCCAGTGAATAATCAATTGGATTTGGAATTAATTTAATTTCTTTGTGTAAATTAGTTAACTCTCTTTGAAGAAATATCGATGGTGTGACAACAACATCAGCGCGCGCTAAAACACGTTTTAGAAGCGATGGACGACGCTGAGCAAACTCTGATAAGCCACCCCCATGAAGGGTAAAAACTATTCTTTTATTTAAACATTTCAATAAAAAAGAACATAAGCGTGCAAAGTAAAAAGCCTTACTGCTGAAGACATCGATTTGAGAAAGTGTGTATTCTTTCCTACGTGCCCATATAGTCAGTAACATGTCAAAAAGACGTGCAACTTGATTTTCTTTAGGGGAAGTTGTTATTACATTCCATCCTGCAGCTGAAAGGCGTTCTGCCAAGTAATGCCAAATATTTTTGTTGTGTAATGATGTGGAAAGGTGATTCCCAATCATAAGAATTGTTGGAATTGACATAAGGTTAACCTTTTCGTATGATAAATCTAGCAGCTTTTTCAAAACCAAGCGCTTTTATCTTGAATTTGACCAAAGATGCGCTATAAATATCCACTCTGGGAATCTCATAAAGCCAATCTGAACTTAAATTTCGTGGCTTTATTGCAAAAGCGGCTTCAAACCCAGTATTTTTAGCAGCCTCAACTGATGCCATGTTGTAAATTCCGCCAGTATAAGCGAAGAATCGAACCTTTTTATTCGAAGTTTGTTCAAGAATTTGTCTATTGGTTCGCATCTGTTGAAATTGCTCGCTTTTTGAAATTTGATCTAAATATGGATGCGAATGGGTGTGACCCCCAAGCTCAAAAAGAACGCTCTTTCCAATTAGAGCCATTTGTGTTTCAGTTATGCCCTGGTACTTTTTTATAACTTCTTTCGGAAGTGGATACTTTTTTGCAAACTCCCGGGCAAACTCAATTGGATGAGCACTTATCCTGGCGGAATCAACTAGTTTTTGCCAGGCAATAATACTTGATTTATAACTGGTCAGTGGATATGAAGCATTCTCAAATTCGATCGTTTGATAGACTTTTTCACTACACAGGGCATTGAAATATACGAACCACAGCAACTCACCATCTTCCAAGTGACTGGTAGTGCTAAAAAAAGTGGCAGGAATTTGTTGTTCAAGAAGAAAGGGAGAAATCAAATCAAATACCTGACTATAGCCATCATCAAAGGTGAGGGAAAAGTGAGCGCGGGAATAGTTTTGGTCTTGGCCTAGACCATCCAGATACTCTGACAGGGAGACAAACTGATAGCGCTTTTTAATCCACAGGCACTGGCGTTTAAAATCAGACAAGCGCAAGATAAGGCCGGCATTCCAAGCATCTTTAGGCGTAGTATCAGGAAATACAAGGTGAAAGAGCAAAATCATAATGATTTCAGGGGAGGGTTTAGGTTCAAAATTTCTTGATAAACAGCTGTCAGGTCAGTAACATATTTCGCTAAATCATGATTTGTAAGGATAAAGGCGCTAGCCAACTTTCCCAAAGAAGCACGCTGAGAACCATCCTGGATCAATTCTTTTAACTTTTCTGCAAGAGCAGGATAATCACCTGGGGGTAAGAGACAAGCCATGTTATGTTTTGGCAAGATTTCGCGATTAAATGGTAAATCCCAAGCAATAATTGGTAAGCCTGCGGCGGCAGCTTCAAGAATTACATTGGGCATTCCCTCTGCCAGAGATGGGAAACAAAAAATATCGAATGCCCGCATCCAATCACTGGCAAAAGGCACTTCTCCTGTGAATGTAACATATTGGGAAAGGCCAAGATCTTTAGCCACGCTCTCCAGGTTTGATCTTTCGGGTCCATCTCCAATCAATAGTAGATGAAAGCTGATTTGCTGCTTTTCCAATAATGCACAAGCCTTGATAAGGGAATCGAAGCACTTTAAGGGATCCATACGCCCAATAGAGGCAAGCCAAATCATATCAGACGGGATAGCAAAGCGATCCACTAACTCTAAACGTACGTTTGAGCGCTGGTCGAATCCAGGTACAACAGCATTTTGAACCAAGTAAATTTTTTGATGAAATGCCTTGTATTCAGTTCTATATGATTCTGCTGCAGTCTTAGAATTGACAACAAGCGCATCACAAAACCATCGCACCAGGCTTGTTTCTGGGGAGCCCTTAATGGCCTGGAAACTGCTGCGTATACCCGCGATGCTTTTTGCACCCAGAAGCCTGGCAGCCAAAGCAGCATAAGCCCCTGAAAACATATGCCAGCCATGGATAAGCTGGGGTTTTACGGGACGTAGAATTTTGATAATCTGAAGAAGGCGGCTGAGTCGGTTCTTGTTTTGATAAACAGGAAAAAGAGGAATGCCCAGATCTTCGATTGGCTTTTCCCAATAATCGCCATGGCCAGGATGCAGGGTAATAACCACAGGATTAAATTTTGTGCGATCCAGATTTGCAAGCCAGAGGTAGAGCTGTCGCTCGGCGCCCCCAACCACAAGCTGACCGGCAATGATGGCAATATTAATCGGCTGGGTCATCTGGGTAAATTAAATACGCCTCGGGGAAATACTTCGAAAGCGAGAGGCCGGCTTTGTTGGTTGTGCTTCTTCTGCTGGTTGAGGTTGATTAGCAAAATAAAGACTGACCCCCATGACCATCCAGGTCAGTTTATCGGCATGATCGCTCTTTGTAATACCGCCTATAAGCATAACGATAAAGGCAATTAACCAGGCATTACGCAAGGCTAATTGTTCAACATCTATAATTAGAGGTGATTTCCAGAAATTTTTCAAAGTGGTATAGAACATCAGCATAAACAAGACAAAACCTACTATACCAGTTTCAGATAAGACCTGGATATAAGTGTTGTGTGCAACAGCATTCCAACGACTCGGACCAGGAAGGCTGTGGCTGTATGGACCCATGTTCTTGATATACATACCAATCCCTACCCCACGGACTGGGTGGTCCAACCACATTTCCCAACCTGAACGCCATAGGTTAATCCGCAAGCCAAAGGTGTCTTCCTGGTTTACTATAATTGGCACGATTGTGGCAATGATATTAAAGATACTATCTGCCAAGAACCAGATCAAAAGAAGGCTAACCAAAAATATCAACAAAATAGTTATACGCTGCCTTCCTTTTACTTGAAACAACAAAATCAAGCCCTGTGCTCCAATCAGAAGCAGGATACCTGTCCGGGAAACGGTATAAAAAACACCAAGGTAAGTAACGATTATGCCGACTAGGTAAAAGGCTTTAACAATGGGGGCTTTTGTCTCCGAACGGAGGTATGTTAGAAAAACCATTGCCACCACAAAGAACCTGGCAGCCGCATTGGCATTATCCACGAAACCTTCGGCGCGCAAGGACTCATCAAAAGTTTGTCCAATTTGACCGGTCTGTATGGCATAAAAGGCAGAGGTAATGGCGGAAATTGAAAAAATTGCCATGACAGCCCGCTGTTTATTGGGCGTATCCAAGAGCTCACTCGAAAGATACATTAAAATCAATAATTGAATAAAGGTGAAAATCCAGTTACGATCTCCACCTGACCAAGCAGCAAGCGGATTGGATATAAACATCCAGAGAATGAACAATAGGGCTAAGGCATGTAAGCTGTTCAAAGATAGAGCGGGGCTTGATTTACCCTGTTTGTTTTTGAACAGGTAACCGACCAGGGTAAGCAAACCGATAAGCGGAACAATAGAAGAAAACAAGGGAATTGAGGGGAGGAGATCAATCACTGGCAGGCTGGCCACTGTAAGCGCAATGCCAATATACGGTTTGGTTAAAACAAAAATCAGCAAATAAAGGCTTACTAACCCAGCCAAGATTAATAATAAGGTTCTATCCATTGGACTATTATAACTAAATCTATCTATTAGGGAATAAAGATCGCCCTATTAATTGATGATAATTTTGAACTAAGCGCGATTGCCATTCAAAAAAAGAATGATTTTTGACGACATATTCTCGGGCAGCCTTGCCGAAATTCACAGCCACATGTGGGCGGTTAATTAACGTTTTTATCGCATCAGAAAGTTTGTTGGAGTTATCTATTGGAATCACCAAGGCATTTTCGCCTGATTTTGTTATACTCTTTAGACCCGGCAGATCAGAAACTACAACAGGCAATCCAGAAGCCATTGCCTCAAGGATAACATTTGGCAGACCTTCATTGCGGGAGGGAAACACAAAGAGGTCCGCTGCTCGGTAAGAGTCAGATAACGATTGCCTATGCTGGATCAAACCAGAAACCAATACGCGATCGCTAAGTTTCGCTTGATCAATTTCATTAAGAAGAGATTCCACAAAATCCTGATCTAATGATGGGTTTTCAGATAGGTTGCTTGGACCAATGATCCATAAAAATAAATTCTCAACTTCTTTTGAAACTGAAATAAACGAATCAATAAGCAGGTCTATTCCTTTCCGTTTTATCATGCTGCCCACAAACAAAATTACGATGGAATTGCCTGGCAAACCCAGTTTTTCACGCAGTTTTGCCTTTTCCCATGGTTGATTGATGGGCCGAAACAATTCTGTATCCAGGCAGTTAGGCAAAACGAAAACCTGTGCTGGATCAAAGCCCGAATCCAGATAATCCTGCGCAAGCGCGTCAGAAATGGCATAAATGGCTGTAAATTGACGGAGCAACCAAAGCTTTAACCAACCGAAGCTCTCTTCCTTAATCACAGATGGCGTATCTGATTCCTGGAGGACAGTTTCATAAATGGTTGGAATTCTTTTCCATTTCGCCCAAGCTGCAGCTAACAGCCCCCCCCACCAAAGCACATGAAAATGCAATATATCAAATTGAGGTCTAAACTGCTTCAAGCAGCTAATTAGTGTAAAAATCCACTTAAAACGGCCAAATCTTGACAATCTTGATTGTTTGTCTTGATATTTAAAAGCAAAGGCTTGTCTAGACTCTAAGATTTCCCGATTTTTTGTATCCAGGACATAGTGAGATACTTGATCATCGCTCCAAGCTAAAAAATTACCTCGCCAGCGAAAGGTAGTACCTCCAAACCTGGTTTGGAGATTCGGTGAAAAAATATGCAGTACTTTAAGTGTCATCGGCTAATCGATCACTGACGCTAGGAAATAAATCTTTTATCATTATGCCACGCCAGTCTTGTCCATTACCTATTATTTTTTGGTAGCCTAAAGATTCATAAAAATGGATCGCTTTTTCATTATCAATGTGCACATCTAGACTTATCTTTTCAAAGCCTAGTTTGAGTGCCAGATCCTCACTTTGAGCGGCAAGCATTCTGCCCACACCCAAACGTTGAAATTCGGGGTCCACTGCAATGGATAAAATCCCAAATCGTTTGGATTTTGATTTTACCAAACCTGGTTTTTGAGATTTTTTCTTGAATACTTTGTGGCTTACTGATCGAAGAATGCCGATAATTCTAAGGCGATTCTCTTTTTCCAGGAGAATGGAAGGTTTTTTCATGAGTGTAAACAATATTCTCGGCCAAGACGATTTAATAAAAGCTAACTTCATATCACGGAACTCGCCAGCAAAACAAAACCCAACCAGGTTATCAGCGGAGAAAACACCCTGGGGGTTACACTTATTGGGCGGCTCCATTTGTAACCGGTAGTAGGTTGAAATCACTCTGTTATCAAAACGAGACAAGAGAGAGCAGGGAAACGCATTTTTGTGAACACGGGTCACCTGGTCTAGATCATCGGTCCTTATTTCCCTGATGGTCAGGATAGAAGTGTTAGGTTTCAATTGATCCTTTATAATTGCTTCCCCGAAAAGCCCCTAGCAACAAACGCATTGAGCCAAGTCGAAAACCATATTTTAAGGAGTTCATAAATGCATTAATTGCCTGCTTTTTATTCCCTTTTGCCCCATATGAAATAATAAGGTTCTGCCAGGTATTGCGATAGCGATTGCGCAAGCTTCTTGCCAAGCCATCGCGACCTTTCTCCAAAGCACGCTGCTGACATAAATTAAGCGCTTTCAATGTATTTTGGCTTGCAAGAACACTGGGGCTGCTGAGGCTATCCGGGGGTTTGAAACGATTCATCAACACCTTATCAAGGTATGCAAACCGGACCCCTTCCAAACCCATGCGCCACCAAAGCTCAAGATCTTCGGAGTTGCGCAGATTTTCATTAAAAAGACCCACATGATCAAAGACATTACGACGCAGCATGACCGAATCAAGCGCAACAAAGTTTGATTGAGCAAGACCCTCGTTAAGCCCAGAATTTATCAGAAATAAAGCTTCGTCAAGCCTGGTCGTATTGAGTCTTTGCATTGATTTGCTGTTTTGGACAAATACTTTTTCTGCCAGGTTCCTCTTAAGATTGATATTTTCAAAGTCCGTGAATAACAAATCAATACCTGGAAACTTATCAAGCGCCTGAACCTGCATTAAAAGCTTAACAGGCAACCACTGATCATCAGAGTCAATAAAGGCAATGTATTCTCCCCTGGCTTTCTTTAAAGCACTGTTGCGAGCCGCTGCTGCTCCTCGATTTTCAGAGTAGAAATAGGAAACCCGAGGGTCATTGAGTTTTGACAGGATATCTTTGGTCTCATCTGTCGACCCATCATCCCAGATGATCAATTCCCACTCTTGGAGAGTTTGATCTAAAACAGATTGAATAGCTTTAAGTAATAATTTTGATCTGTTATAAGTGGGTAAAATAATCGAAATCGAATTTGAATTATCAGTCAAAGTTTTCACTATTTCTTTCTAATCCAAAGACTCCCACCTTTTGCACTCAGGCAAAGGGGCATGTTCTTACTAAAGAAATCTTCATAAAAATGTTCCATGTAAGTGTTCATATAAACAACTTCAAATTTTTCATTATTAGTAAGAAACGCCCTCAGAAGATAAACTTCATTCCATGCTCTGCCTTCATAAACCCATTTTTTTGGATATTCGAAAGGGTAAAAAATATCATGAAAATGTATGTAAACACCAGGAGCAATATAAGGCAAAATATTAAAAATAATATGGTTTACGTCACTATAAGTCTTACTTACATGAGTTGAGTCAATAAAAAGGATATCATTTTCTCTAAGTGAACTAAATTCTTCGGGACTTACATGCTGTACCATATCTGTAATAAGATTAATTTTTTTAATGTCGGATGGTTTGATTAGTCTCAGTAATCTTTGTGGATTAGGATCAATAAAAGTGTTTTCTATAGAAAAATCAAAATGATGTTCATTTGTATCAAGCATCACACAAGAGGAATAACCACTTCCAATTTCGATGATCCTTTTCGGTTTAAGATAACGCATCAAACAAAATAAAATTATCGCGTCTGAATATTTATATTCACTATTTTGGTAGTAGTATCGTAAACCTTCTTGTTTTTCTGATTCATAAGGAAGTAATTCGTTGTAATATGGTAATAGCTCTTTTAGAAGTAATAACTGTTTTTCAATATTCAGATCAATTCCTTCTATGCTTTTTGGAGGAGTGCCAAATATTTTATCTTGGTTTTTCCTTATTTCATCTAGTGAAGGTATAGGGGAATAAAAATGTCCTGGAGGTTTAAATAATTTATTTTTACGTATTGAAGAACAATATGTGAATATCTTCATAATATTCTTAATAATCGGAACTTTGTTGATTAATTTTGAGAATGATTTCATATGCTTAGATCGAAAGTCAATCCTCATAATCTAACTTAAGTGCTAATTCTTTAGTATTGCTTAGTTTTTTCCTTATCTGAGTAATAATCGTATTTCCAATTATTTCACAGCTGATGTCACAAATATCTGCATATTTCTTTGTCATATTAACAGTAAAAGTTTTACTACTAATGAGGAAATCTTTTTCTTGCGATATTGAAAAGTTCCATTGGTGGAAACCTGAATAATTCTGATTTTCTGCCTCGTTATGTGCGTGTTCCAACAACACATAAGAGTTTGGCTTTACAACTCTAATCATTTGAAGAATTGCATTTTCAGGATTATAAGCATGATCTATGGCATTGCTTGCGTATACAAGGTCAAAAGTATCTAGATCAAATTTTTGATCTAGTTTTTCTGCATCTAACTTTTCAGTTCTGACAATTGGTTCGATTTGATACTTTTCAAGTAAGATGTTGTATTCATCGGCTAACGGGTCTACAGCTGTAATATAAATTGATTTTCCCTCCATTCTTTTACCTAAAACTGTCAGCGGTCCAGCACCGACATCGAGAATAGAGCAGTTATCCATCTCAGGCAGAAGAGCCTCAACCCTAGGTTGAAGTGGCCGTTGCGGATCAAGCCTTTTTTTATATTCATCAGGCCAACGAAGGCCTTTTGTTTTGAACCATAAATCCCAAAACCTAACTTGAGATCTGATGCCGGCTTCCCAGCGAAACGCTTGACTTAATCTAACAGGTAAATGATACCTATCAATGATTTCTACTATCACTCTTTTAAGGCCATCATTTTTTAATAATCTAAAAAAAGACTTAACTTTATTAGCTAGATGCATTTGCGAATCCAATTATTAATAATTTTGAGATCATATTATTTTTTTAAGTTTAAAGATAACCCATTGATCTTTTGAATATAAAGGTTCATAGAATTTTCGGATTTGATTAGTTGATTAGCAAAATTAATTATTGACGAATAGATCTCTTTAATTTTAATAAGCGAATCAACTATTTCTATGATTGTAGATATTTCGCCCGCATTTACCACAAAACCATTTTTTGCATTACGAATAATTTCATCAGATCCTTCATTACCATAGCTAACCAAAAGTTTGGTATCAGGAAAAAGACCAAATAAACAAAATTTTATTGGCTATCTGTAAATTGTATTAACAATTCAACCAATACTTAAATTACCTTTTCTTTAGTTAATAACTATGAATAAAATAATTACTCGTTTATGATAAGCTCAACCCTTTAATTATTTTATCCTCGTTTAAGCTTGTTTTTTACAGAATAGAAAATTGGTTCATTTGACAATTCGTTCAACAAAATCATAAAACTCCCTGGTTACATATTTCTCAAACTCTGGAAATCGATCAAATATTTCCGATGATAATCTTCTACCAAACTTTTGATAATAATGGTTACGTAACTCTTCATCCTTACAGTTCTCTAAAGCTCGCCACCAAAAATATGAACCTCGAACGCCCCACCAACCATATGTTGTGTTTGGAAAGGCAACTCCGCCTACATGAAAAACATCAGCATCATCAAAAGGTCCCTTAGTGTACTGATCGAGATAATTACAAACAATATTCTCCGCGTGTCCAAGTGTAACCAATAATATTAATGTGTCAAAATATTGCTTGATATTTTCAGGATAGTGGTCTTTATCAATTCCAATTTCTCTCAATTTTTTTATTGCTATTAAGGGTATTTTCTTTTGAAAATTTACGATTCCACAATCGACTTTATATTTTTTCTTTAGGAATTGCACTTTATTAGAATTAAAAAATAGAAAAAAGGTTTGAGGAACACGTCCTAAAATTGGGCTTTCATGAAAAAACAATGAATTTAGTAGGTATTTTTCATCTAGGTTTTGCATTTCCGAAAAGCATTCGGGATTAAAAACAAAACAGTCATAATCTAAGATGCCAAATGGTGCTTGGTAATTATCAAATAGCATATCCAGTACCTTACTATGTGGAATCATTTCATTTTTATCAAGCGTAATAATTGCCCTGTAAGAAAAATGATCCTTTGCCCAAATCTGCTCCCACTCATCCATCCCATTCAAAACTAATACCAAATCAATATTTGCCGGTAATTGTCTTTTTGAAAGCTCCATAATATGAAGAGCCCCAGGAATACCTATCATAAAAAACGGTTTGTGTAATATCGGCAGATTCAAAAATTGCTTCGCTGCACGATTTAAGATGAGACCATAATGTAAATTTCGATGGATCTTCTTTCGATAAGATAGAAATTGACTAACATGTTTTTTTAACATAGTTATTAAGACATTCTTGAAACTTTGCTGATCAGAATTATTTATTTTGAAAATTATGAGGAAAGTGCTTTCTTAATTGATTTAATTTGCACAAGTAATCGATATTTTAATGGTTCTTCTTAAAGTCTCTCTCAAAGGGAATTCATAACAAGAGCTTGAATTTTTTCTATGTAATCTTTATGGTTAAAATTCTTCTCTATCGCAGCCCTGGCAGCAAAAGTTATCTGTCGTAAATTTTGAGGTTTAAGCTGAAAATCATCTATAAAATTTAATACTTGCTGAAAATTACCTGATTCCACCAAAGAACCAATAAATAAATCCGAAATTACTTCCTTTGATCCTTCATTACCATAAGAAATCACTAAGCACCCACAAGCCATCGCTTCAAGGGGTACACGTGATAAACCCTCAGCCTGATAACTGGGGAAAAAACAGATATCAGATTGATGGTAAAGAGCAACCAATTGCTCTTGATCAGCAAAGGGGTGAATGATCACCTTACCTAATAACCCATATTGCGCAATCTCCGCTTTGATACGCTCTAAATATTCCACTTGCGCGATCGAGCCAACCAAAGTCAGCACCGCATCCATACCATGCGCTTGCAAGGCATGCACCAGGCGAACCCCATCCAGCTGCCCTTTCTTCTCTTCGATCCTGCCAGGGATGATGATCCGCAAAGGCAATGAAAGACCATCCCGGGCTTTAAATGTAAATTTTTCCGTATCAACCCCGGAATGGATCACGCGTGCATTATCAACAGGCACCCCTAAGGAGCGGGCATTTTCCAGGTTCAATGCGCTATTAAACATAATCTGCATATTTTGGGGCCAGTGCCAGTTTTCGATTATCCTGCCCCAGCTAAGGGCTTTGACCGCTTTAATCACAAAAGGCTTTAACTTATTTACCAATTGTAGGTTGCTCTGCCATTCGCCGCAGAACATGAACCAACGGCCATGTTCAGTCCAAGCGCCTTTGAGCCCGTTACCACCTTCGTCATAAAAAATAGGCCGTTCTTGAGAAGCCAAATAGGGCAGCAGTTGCTTGGTGAGCGGGTAAGTATGGCCGAGGTAAATAAGATCTGGCTCAAAACGTCTTATCTCACGCTCAATAGTCCCTGTATCCAGTAAATCGAATAAGAGTTCCTTTGGGAAAAAACGGGCATGGTTCCGATTGTTTAATTTTCTTTTGACTTCGTAATCAGAACATTCATTTCCTTGGCTCGCAATTTTGCTCTTGTGAGTCGTCAGCACCAGGATTTGGTGGTCCCTTTTTGCCAGCCCATCCATAATATCTTTAATGCGCAGCTCGTATCCTCCCATATGATAAGGTGGATGATGAGAAGATATAACCAGAATCTTCATGTGTTTAATTTTTCGTTAGTTAAATAAAGGTATTTAATCTTTAGAGTTTGTATTGATTACTGCAAGAATTTTTTCAACCCGATGAGAAAGATCAAATTCTTCAGATCGTTCCAACGCGCCCCGAGCAATTTTTTCAGCCAAACCCGGGTTATTGATCAAGGTAAGGATCGCTTCTGCAAGGCTTTGAGGATCCAGCTTGTAGTAAATGCAGTTTTGTCCACCCTGGAAAAATTCATGGAAACAAGGCACATCGCCAACAATAATTGGTTTACCGCGATTCATATAACAAAATGCTTTTAATGGTACCCCATAGCGCGCATATTGCTGATCATTACTGGCTGTTTGAATCAAAATATCACACTTGTCTATCTCTGCCGCAACATCCTTGATTGGATCTTCCACCAGCAATAAAATCCTGTTTGATAACTCTGGATCTTGCAAATAATTTTCTAACCATGCCGGGTCAACACCAGATTCCTTACGAAGCCTGCCTACCAAACGGAGGGTCACATTTCCTGGTAGAATTTTTAAGGCTTCTAAAAGCATATCTACGCCTCTTTGGCGGTCGATTGTGCCAATATATCCGAGGACTATCTGCGATCCGAACGTTTTTATTTCTGGAGTTATGCGCACCCTGGGTACATTGCTACCAATTAAGATGGCGCAGGTGTGAATCTCGCCGTTGGTCCAGTTGTAAATATCATCTGCTAATGCTTGTGAGTTACAAATCACTGCGTCAAAATGCTTAGCTGACTTAAGAATAGCCTGCCGCCTTTCACCTTCAGCACCTTCCTTTAGAGAAAATGGATTTTGACTACCAAATTGATTGGGATCTATACCCAATGGATCATGGGCTTCAAAAATTAAGGTCCAGGATTTGAGCCAATTTCGATTTTGTTTCTGCATTCCCCAAAAAAGAAGCGCTTTAGGGTCACGGATGTATAAGACCTTTTTTCCTTTAAATGCTGACCAACCCGGATATAATCGAAAAAGACTTGCAAGTAATTTCTCATAAAGAAAGGGCATCTTAATCAGGATACGATCCGGAATAAGATTTAGATGCAAAGATTTGAACTTTAAGGACGAACCCTCAATATTGTAGTATTTTTTTAGTTTTGCGTCCGAAAGCTTTGAATCACGGATAAAAAAGGTGGTAGGCACGATCTTAGATAAAGCCGAAGCAGCCCAAACCGAATCAAACGCATTGGCTTCCTGGCTAGGGAAATGCATGGAATGGACATAGGCAATTTTAATACTTTGATTTTTCATTTGTTTATGGAATTTTTATAAAGAGATTTTGACCTTGTACTTAAAACAATCTTTTATTATCCCTGGATACCTGAAAAGTCTTAAAAGGCGTGCCATCCTCACCAGGCGAGCAGGAAAGCGATCCCTGGGAAATTTTCGGAAATACTTATGTGCCTTTGTGTAGACAATAATACGCTCCAAGATTTGAATTTGAATACTTTGTGAAGAATGTTTCTTTGACCAATTGAATAAACTTAACCAATACATCATCCGGTTGCGGAATTCTACAGATAGCGGCCTGGGGGCAGAAAAGCGGTTGCCTTCATGAACACCCTCCATAGCCACGGCTTCGTCTAGATTACCAGGAAACAACTTGGCAACCAAAGCACAACGAATAATCCATTCTGTATCTTGATGTAAGCGTAAATTCTCAGCCATAAAACCAACCTTTTGCAACACAGACCTTTTAATGAGTAAACCATCTAGTGTCAGATACCCATATTTTCCGCAAATTAAGGCTGAGCCTAGATTTTCTGGTTGAATCTTATTTGTCAATGTTATTAATTTATCAGGTGGAAATCTATTAGAGTCTAGCCAACGTTTCAGTGCAACTTCATTTTCTACATGAATTCCAATCGCCTCATAAACCCCTTCACAATCTGGGTTTTGATTAACAACTGCTGCTGTTTTAGTAAATCTATGTGGCAAGTAAAAATTATCCGCATCCACAAATCCAATCCATTCACAGCTGGCCTTCCGCATGCCCAGGTTGCGGCTGGCACCTGCCCCGCGGTTCTCGCCATTGGGATGGCGCAAGAGGCGCACTTTATCATATTTCGCAGCAAGCTCCTGGCAGACCGCCAAGCTATTATCGGGTGAGCCATCTTCAATCAATAAGACCTCGGCCACCTCAGGATGCGCCAGGGCGGACTCGACCGCACGAGTGACGAACTTGGCAGCATTATATACAGGCGTGATGACGCTAATATTCATTTCTAGAACGCTTCTCCAATATGTCTAATTTGATCACCGCCCAAAAAGCACGGGCGGTTTCCAACCAGTAGGTAGCCTCCAGCAGCACGGACAGGTCGGTAAAAGGCCAGCGCAACAGCTTAATTAACCTATGCGCATGCCTGGAGCGCGTGCCCACAGCTCCTTGACCTGGCTGATAAGAAACCCATTCCTGCAGCATGCGCCTGAAAGCCAAGACCCGCTGCTCGGATGTGCCATTCTGCCGGCACCAACGGTAGGTCGCCTTGCGCAGGCGCATCTTATCGCGGTGAACCAGGTGCGCTGGCCGAGGCGCGGAAACGCGATTTTCAGCATGCACACGGCGCATGGACGTGGGCTGATCAATGCGGCCGGGATAGAGATTGCCCACCGCTGCCAGGCGCATCACAAAATCCACATCTTCATGCAAGGTATCGGCAATGGAGTCATCCATCAGCCCTGATTTATCCAGAATCGTGCGTCTGATCAACAAGCCATTCAAATGGATATGACCCGAGCCGCCCTTCATCAACACCCGGAAGAGATCCGCGGGGGGAATAGGCCTATTCATACAGGTGAGCCGCACATGCCCCATATCGGAAGCCTGCCAACGTGCCTGGCCTGCTTCATCCTCAAAATGGATACCCAAAGCCTCATAGACCCCATCGCAATCGGGGTTGCTTTCGAAAACCTGCCTGGGGACTGAGAAGCGACCTGGCAGGTAAAAATCATCTGCATCCAGGAAAGCAATATATGGCGCAGTGCTCTTTAGGATGCCCAGGTTGCGCGAGGGACCTGCGCCACGGTTAGCAGCGCCGGGATGCTGGAAGAGCCGCACCTGATCGTACTTTTCCGCCAGATCGCGGCAGGCAGCCAGGCTCTCATCCGGCGAGCCATCTTCCACCAGGATCACCTCGCTCACTTCGGGCTGCGCCAGGGCGGATGCAACTGCCTCCTGCACGTACCTGGCGGCGTTATAGACCGGGATGATTACGCTGATCTCAAATGACATAAACCAATTAGCCTTTCATGACCTGCTTGATGGCTTCCAGAAAAGCCATGCCATATTTTAAATCCGGCTCCAGGTGATTTCCTTCAGCCCACTCATTCCAGGACTTTACAATCACCAGCTGGTGCTCTAGTTGGTAAGCAGAAACCCTGGCAATGGCTTGCTTTAAATGAGAGCGAAACACCTCTGGAGAGGCATCCCTAAACACCTGCCCATTCAGGCCTGCACGGGGGGTGTTATCCCAACCCGGCATCACGGCGGGGTAGAAATCCAACTCCACCTCGCTTTCCAGGTCAATATAGGGCAAAATCTCTGCATACTTATACACATGGAAAGGTTTTTTAAAAAGCTGCTGATAGAGTATGGGCGCTTTGCGGCTACCTGCCAAGCGCTGAATAAAACGCTGCAAGGCCGGTAGGTGAATGCCACGCCCGTTGGTGCGGGAGATGGTGCAGGCATCGAAGCCATTGGCTTTGATTTTAGATGCTTCCTGGGCATGCTTGACCACCCCAATCAACCACAACCCTTTTAGCCCAGCCTGGGATGCTAGTTCTCGCCAAAGGTTCACCGCCGCAGCATCCAAGTCTGAGGGTTGGAAGACCAGGAAAACGGGCTTGCCATCGACCGCCATATAGCGCGCATCGAGGAAGGCTGGCAGGAGCGTCTTGAAGTGGGCTTTGTGATCTTCCACGCCGGGGTATGTCTGCTCGATGAGGGTGTGATCTGGGGCATCATACCAAGTGCCCGTCCAACTGGCGTTTGCCCAACCCAGGCAAAAGGGGAAGTCCGGCTTGCCGCTCTGCAGCACCTCGCTGAAAGGCCGCTCGAGGATGCGCTTGCCGGCAAACCAGTAGTGCCAGTAGCAGAAACCCTCGATGCCCGCTTCGCGCGCCAGCTCGGCCTGCTGCTCGCGCACTTCGGGCACGCGCAGGTCGTAAAAGCCCAGGTCAGCCGGGATATGGGGTTGGTAGTGACCTTTGAAGAGCGACCTGGCCTTGGCCACATTGGTCCATTCGGTAAAGCCATTGCCCCACCAGGCGTCATTTTCCGGGATGGGGTGGTACTGGGGCAGGTAGTAGGCGACCAGGCGCGGATGGGTCATCGCTTACCCACCACTTTCTGAATGACCTGGTGAACCCCGGCCGCATAATCTTCGATATTAAATAATTGCCTTGCGCGCTGCCATCCCACCTGACCCATGCTTCTAGCAAGGGCAGGGTTTTCTAGCAGTTTTATCATCGCATCAACCAATTCATCAAAAGTATTATATAAAACACCGGTCTCACCATCTACAATCACCTCGGGTGTGCCGCCGCTATTCCTGCCAATGACAGGCAAGCAAGCAGACATGGCCTCGGCAGTGACCCTGCCAAAGGCTTCATTCTCTGAACACATCAACAGACAATCAGCCTTATCATACACTTCATAAGGGTCTAGTATAAAGCCGGTGAATTCTACATGTGCGGATACAGCCAGGTTCACTGCCAGGCTATGACAATGGTCTACGTACTCATCCCTACCAGAGCCGGCAATGATAAGCCTAGCTCGCTGGCCTTTTTTAATGAGCTCTGCCAGGGCTTTTATGGCAGTTTCCTGGCCTTTCTTTGGCGAGATGGACCCAATAATTAAAAAGGTGAAGATATCATTTTGAGGGCGTAGATGATTGCGGGTTGCCAGCTGGTCGAACTGGTTTTGGGTGGCCACGCCGTTGTAAATGACATGAAGCTTAGCATTACTCCAGGCTTTAAAGTGATGCATCCTGACCGCTTGTGAATTGCAAATGATCGCCTGGGAACTGCGAATTAAACCCCTGCTGATCCATTTTGGGAATACAAAGTTCAATGAAAAATCAAGCTCGCCAAACTCACGGATATGCCAGACATGAGGGATGCCTTCACTGTTCGCAGCAATCAAACCAATTGGGGTCACATATGTATTTGTATAAACGAGATCAATTCGCCAATCCCTAATTAATTTTCGAACTTTTTCTACTGTGTTGTTTACTTTAAGAAAAACAGCAATTTTCTTTTTAATCGGAAAGTGTCGATTCGAAACCCATTGAGGAACAGGCATCGTGACATACTCAATATCTTTTAATTCTAATGTTTTCGAAAGACATCCTTCCTTCGGCAAATAAAAAAAAGGCGAAATCCCGCTATTTTCCAATCCATTAACTAGATCAAGCAGTGATCTGATAGACCCATAGAGCTCAGGGTAATGCGCGATAAACAAAACTTTTATGAATGGCTTTTGCATCATGGATATTTATTTTTTGAATAAGAGAGATTGCGCAGCAGGATACTCTACACTGTAGATTCGTACTTCAGAAAATCCTGAATCAAATGCAAATCTCCAAGCGTCACTACCATACTCAGTATGCACTACATAATCATCACCTGTCTCTAATTTTGATCCATGGTAGCTTGGCGGTAAACCTGATCGTGATTTTGTGAGCCTATCTATCACCATCGGAATTGTAAAAATGCAAAATCCACCAGGTACCAGGACGCGCTGACACTCTTTCAGGGCAGCTAAGGGATCATTCACATGTTCAAGCGTATCTGAATGCACAACAACATCAAAAGAGTTATCTGTATATGGCATTTTCTGCATATCAACTTCAGGATATTTAGCAAGGACATGCCCTGGAATCTGATTGAAGTATTGGGTTAACCATCCAGCCTCATTAATTTCCAAAATTTTCTTTTTTTGAATTTTTCTCTTTTTAACAAAATCCTTGAACAATCCATTATAGTTTTCATATTTCATCATCCCATAAGCAATTGCCATGCCTCTCAATCGGACTTTGCAACGTCTACAGCGTATTCCTTGCTGACGATTTATGTATGCAACCTCGTAATCAGACAACTGCCAATACTGGATGAGTTTGTCCCAAAGAATGGGTTTGTAGAGAATCGAAGTTGAGCCACAACACAAGCAAACTGATATTGGAATCGATGATTCTATTAACCGAAATTCATTCTTCGTAAAAGATTTCTTTATGAAGACCTTAATCTTGTCAGGGAATAGTCTTTTTAAATTCGTAAGTAGTTGCATTGTTAGTATTTTTTTGGTATCTGCCTTTGATAGTTAAATATTTCGTTATTAGCCGATCCTTAAGGCTGCGGACAAAAAGATATTGGCAGACTTGCAGCGTTTGGGGCTGAGCATAGCGTCTTAATCTGCTGATTTGAATATGGACTAAACTTAACTAACACGACATCATCAACGACGCGAACACTACCAGGTTCTGGCCAGACAGTCATCCCCGAGGCAAATTGAATGTAATCGATGCGCCGTTCGAGCGGAAGCGCTTCCAATGAGTTATAGCCAAGTACCTTCAGAAAACTGACTGCTCTTAAAGGATGTCCTCCGTCCCAACCAAAAAATGAGGCGCCAATGTTTTCAATTCTTGAAACTAATGGTGTTGAGGGTCTTTCTACAAAGCCAATTAACTCAAGATAATTTGCATTACTATCGTTATTAGCTTTTTCTAACTCAATTCTATTAATTAATAGAGTTGCTAATGTCTTATCTTCTTCTAGCGCGAAATAAGATGATGCAAATAAGTGGTTACTAGAAGAGATAAATTGAAAAATACTCAAGATTGAGAATAATGATACTAAATAAAAATATACATTTTTAGGTCTTCTTAATCCTAAAATTGAAAGCCCCGCAATTATTATAGGAACAGAAATGAGAGATCTTTTTGGAATATATCCTTTAGTTAATAACCCTCCAATAAAAGGTAATAAGACAAATACACTCAGTAAAAACAACCAAATAATTTTTGAGAAGAATTTTCTTTTTATTGTAAATATAAAATTTAAAATTCCAAATCCTAAAAGAATTATTAGAAAACCTAATGAACGAATTTCTAAACCATATATAGATTTATCTCCTGAAAAAACATGTAACATTAGTCTAAAGATTTTCCTTAGTATCCAAGTTGAATTATTTAATAGTTCATAGAAATTGAAGTAATGTGAGATGTAATCAGCTCTTGGAATGCTTAATATTAACAACAATAAATTGGATATTGAATAATATAAAATAAATGAAATTAATAGTACTATAACAATTTTCCCTGATTCAAGGATTATTTTTTCACCCAGATAATCCCAATTAACCAGAATATAAAGAACAAACACGGCTATCAGAGCAGGCAATAGAGGCTCGTAAATTGAAAATACAAAGATTGAAGGTACAACAGACCACAATTTTGCTACGCCAGAATTCTTAGAAAATAAAAATAAACTTAAGCTAACACAAAGTAAACCAAAACCCACACCATAATTTCCTGTAGAAAAACTATACATGTAAGCCATTCCAGGCCACGAAACAAACAAGCCTCCAATAATAACTTTTACGAAATCCTGTTTGATATTTAGGCTTTCAAATAATAATAAAATTGACCCTAATTGAAAAAGAATTGTTAAGAATAAAGGCACAAATGGAATAACACTGAAAGGTACTAGAATCTTATTAAGAAAATATAAACCCCATCTTCCATTAGAAATTCTTCCTATGTCAATATCCGTTCTCGCTGCAGCTATTTCTTCATCAATTGTCAAGTTTATATTAAATAGCTCAAAACCATAATTAAAAATGGCAATTATTAATATTAAAATAATAACATTTTTGTTTTTAATTAGAAGATTTTTCGATTTAGTAATAAATCCGTTAAGTTTGTCTGATATTAATGATTGATTAAATATTTTCACGTATTAATCCTCATTACTAATTATTGTTTTCGAAAATTGACCAATTTTTTTATCAATAATATATAAAGGTCTATTCTTAGACTGAATAAATAATCTGCCAATATACTCACCAATAACACCCAAACTCAATAGCTGGACACCTCCAATAAATATTATCAATGTTACAGTCGTTGCCCAACCTAACACTAGAATTTTCCCTGATAGATATTGAATCAAAATTATTAATAAATACATAAAGCTAAGAATAGACATCATTAATCCCATAATAGTAATTATTTTAAGTGGCTTTCTAGAAAATGAAATAAAAGACGATAAAGCAAAACTTAATAATCGAATAAAATTGTACTTTGTTTTTCCAAATTCTCTGATTCCAGACGTGCATAAAACTTTAGCATATGGAAGGTTAATGTAATTAAATACATATGTTAAACTTAGATCTACCTCACGAAATTTTTTCACTTCTTCCAGTGCTTTTTTACTGATTATTCTATACATACTGGAATTAGGTTGACCATTCAAATCAGATAAATTCTTAATAATTTTATTAAATAATTTTGAATAAACGTTCCTTATGCTACTTTCATTCTTATACTCTTTTTCTGCATAAACTACATCAAACCCTTCCAGTATCTTCTTATATAATATTGGAATATCTTCCGGAAAATCTTGAAGATCGCCATCCATTATTACAACACAATTCCCTTGGCAGTGATCCAATCCTGCCATTACTGCAATATGTTGACCGTAAGCATTGGATAATTTTATAGTCTTAATTCGACTATCAATGTTAGACCAACTTTCGAGAATTGAAACAGTATCATCTGTATTAATATCTGTAACAAAAATTATTTCATAAGAAAGGTTCATACTTGTTAAAGTTTTTAATAGTCTATCTATCAATTTATTAATAACATCTTGTTCATCTCTTACAGGAATAACTACTGATATATCAATCATTAAATCACCATGCAAATTAACATTATTTAAAATCTCTTAATGAAGGCCAATAATGATAAATCGAGTTAATTTCAATAGGCTTGAAACCCATTGATAAATAGAAATTTATCGCAGATAGATTATTTAATTGCGTTCCAACTTGAAGGAATTTAAATCTTGATAAGTATGAGAAATGTTCTAAATTGTTAATTAATACTTTCCCGATTTTCTGTCCTCGATAAATATCATCAATTGCTATTAATTCAATTATTGCTCTATCACCTTTGAAGGAAAATAATGAATAACCAGCAATTTTATTTAACTTCTTAATTACACAAAAGAATCTTTCCGGTTTATTAAAAGCATTACGAGTTATATCAGCATAAATATGCTTTGCCTTCATTTTATTTAAATTTTGATCATTTATGAACCTTGAATAAGTGAAAGCAGTCTCAGCAATCTTAATTATGTTTTTATTAAAAGGAAAGTTATCAGATATTTCAACCTCATTATCATCGTTTGTAAATGATTCTGATATTGTTTTTTCTAATTGAATATTGATGTCTGATAAGAATGCATTAGTTCTTGAACCTATCCAAAGACAATTTTCTGGATGGTTATTTTTATTGAAGATTGTCACAAAGTCAAAAGAATCTAGAAATACGATTAATTTATCTTGCTCGATTTTTGAAAGAATTCCATTAAACAAATATACCTTTGCTGACTTAACTCCAAAGTAAATAGAGTCAATATCTGATTCTAATGCATTGTAATCAGATGTTATAAGTTTTTTCAATTATTAATTAAACTCCTAGATATTTAGAATAAATTCATAAAGTGGAAAATATATTGAAATATTTAATAATTGGTGGTAAGTAGAGAATTAAATTAAAAATATTCTATTATTTACAATAAAATCTATCAAAAATCAACAATCCAATTTGATTTGACTACAATAGGATAACCGCGATTATCAACAAATATTTCATTTTCAAGCACCCCTGAATCCACATTCAAAGAGTAGGCTTCAGGTATCCAATCGTGGATTGTTGATTTCCCTGAACCAATCCATAGATTAACCCGATATTGACCATGAGTGAGTGGTAATGAGTCGATTCTGGAAACAATTCTTGAATGGCCAAAACCAATTTTTAAATCCTTTGTCATATGCCCAGAATGCAGCTGAAATATTTTGACTCCTCGATCAGTCATAAATGATATTGAATACTCTGCGTTTATTGTCTCTTTTTTATTTACAACTACATCGATATAACATGTTATTGGTTGCCCAGTTTTTGGATTGGGCGGATCAATTGCAAAATCTTCAATTTTTATGCGGTGATCTCCAAGCCTCTCTTTCTCGTTTGGAAAGAATTGGTTTGTTTCTCGCTCATTTCTCAAATATTCAGAAACAATCCTATCGGTTTCTCCCGTGTGAGTAATACTGCCCTGCTCTAAAAGCAATGTTTTTTTACAAAGGTTTTGAACCGCAACCATATTATGACTCACAAACAACACCGTCCGACCTTCTCCTGCCACGTCGCCCATCTTGCCCAGGCACTTCTTCTGGAACTCAGCATCCCCCACCGCCAAAACCTCGTCCACGATCAGGATCTCGGGGTCCAGGTGGGCGGCCACGGCAAAAGCCAGGCGCACATACATGCCCGAAGAGTAGCGCTTGACGGGGGTATCAATGAATTTCTCCACACCAGAAAAATCGACGATCTCATCAAACTTGCGAGTCACCTCGTCCTTCTTCATGCCCAAAATGGCGCCGTTGAGATAGACGTTTTCGCGCCCGGTGAGTTCAGGGTGGAAGCCGGTTCCCACTTCCAACAGGCTACCGATGCGCCCTTTCACCTTGACAACCCCACTGGTAGGGGCCGTCACGCGCGAGAGGATTTTGAGCAGGGTGCTTTTGCCGGCGCCATTCTTGCCGATGATGCCGAGCGTCTCACCCTGCTGCACGCTAAAGGAGACATCATCGAGCGCCAGAATGGATTCGCCCCTTTTAGGATGGTGGTGCTCATGCCCAATGACCGCATAGGGGTCGGGCTGTTTGCGCATGCGCGCCCACCAACGCTCAAAATCGCGCACAAGTGAGCCTGTGCCGACCACGCCAAGGTCGTATTGTTTGCTTAGATGTTCAACTGATATAACTTTGCTCAAATTTTTCCTCAATATAACTTATAAAGCGGCCTTTTATCTGAGGCTCGACCAATTAATTCTGACCGGCTTAACCTTGTTTTTGACCGCACAAATTCAACAAATTCATCTTCGTGCATATTTATATAAGCATGCTTGAGCTGCGGATCTTCATAAACATGCGGTTCAAAGTATAACTCCGAACAATTCAGGCGCTCCAAAAAAAACTCTAGTTTTTCAAAATCCTGTTTACGCCGAAGAAAATGATGAAACAGGTTGAGTGCCAATACGACATCGTATCGGTGATTGAAAATTTCATCAGACTTAAGGAATGATTTGCTGATAATTGAAATGTCTTTATGAAGCGCCTGTTTTTGGGTCAGCAAACAGAACAAAAAAATTGGGGAGTTTTCAACGGCAGTACAATCAAAACCAGCCTTCTCAAAGTTTAATGAAAAGTAACCTATGTTTGCTCCAAGCTCTAACAGGCTGCCGTTTTCATGTGTTAAATTTTCTTTGATCAGCCTTAATCTTTCAACACAGTTTTGCTGCGCAGGAATATAAGTTAAATCGGGATGCATAGTAGGCTGATAAGCGCGGGATGCTGTGCCAGTCACTAAAAACTCGTATCTTCTTCTCAGCTTCAGCCAGCGCGAATGCCTGGTGCGGACTTTGGCCGGAACAATTTCGACATTTAACACCTTTGCTATAACAAAAGTCAGCCGACCTGATACAAATAACAAACTGCCATCTCTTGCTATGTCGATGACTAACCCGCCATCTAAGCCTGACATTTGCATCCAATCGATTTCTTGCTGTGATTGAATAAGACCAGATAGTTTCAAAACCTGGTTACTTAAGTTCATCCATTGCTGATGGTTATTACAATTACAAATTTCCTCTCCTGAATCTATTTTTAATAACACTGATTGATAGAATTCAGATTGTTCAAAACCAACTCCAAATTTGATTATTTGTTTCACTCCAGAAATCCACTCATCATCCTTAAAGCGCTCGGGGAATTTGTCCCACGATCCAGATTCAACCTGATTCAATTTTGAAGACGCATAAAAAGGACGATTTGATTTGTAAACGATATCGTCGGGGCTGAGGTAAACAGTGGATTGCAACACGCCAGATTGTAATGGTCTTGCAATGAACCATTCATAACGCGAAAGGAATACATAGATAGATAAAACAAGGTCTTTAATAAGCCTGGTAAATTCCACTAATAACGGGCCAAGGATTGGAATGTCATCCAAGAATTTTCTAATCGGTTTATAAATTTGATATGCACTATGTAAAAAACGATTTTTCAAATTATGATATCCTCACTCTTTATTCGATCTGTTAATTAATTCATAATTAATAAACGGTGGTTTTCAAGCTGTTTTCAGCCACTTTCGCAATCTAACTAATCCGTTTCTTTCAAAGTAAGCATAAATTAATTTCTGGTAAAGGGGTGTCTGATTGAGTTTTCTGCGGCGATGATATGTCTCGAGCATATCCAGTTTTACAAATAAGTACAAAAATTTATTGAGCGGGTTGGTCATATCCAGTTGTTTGCCATAGCCATTTAGAAAGGCAATTTTCACTGACTGATAAGCACTTTTCCTGTGCGGAAAATATTCTAAATATTCCAAACGGGTTATGAAATTGATGATATCAAACTCCCTGGGTGCCATCTGGCAATCTTCAAAATCAATGACATCCATAGTTTTACCCGATAATTTGATGTTACCAATAAGAAAATCGCCATGTGATAAAACCCACTCACACATATCCTTTTTAAGGAAATTCCTGGCGGATTCAATAAGCAGTTTTATTTTATTGATTTGGTCGATTGAAAAGAGAGCCTGAAGCGTGTGAAGGTGCTGTTTGGTTTTCTTAAACTTCCAATCAATGAAATTCTCATTTACGCTGGTGTTTTTCTGATAATCATGAAAGTTGCGTAACCAAAGGCCTATTTTTTCCCAATCGTAACCTATAACGCTTGGAAAAAACCTTTTTAATTGCGAGTCACTATCCTGCCAGGATCTTCGTTCCAGGATGAAAGCTTTATATTGCGGATAAATTTGGATAACGGCAGGGGTTCTAATTCCTTCTAAGCTTGGCAGCTGGCCTGTAGCGCTCAAGCCCTGTAATTCAAATTGGTAACCGTAATCTTTAAAATAGACCTTAAAGAATACCGATGGAAAATTCAAATATTTTGGGAAAAAACCGCTTACCCTACCTTCTGAGCGTTTAATTACATCAATTTCTTTGAATTTCTCAAATAATTGGTTCCCGTCTTGCTGCCAGAAAGTAGCGGCAACTTGATGAATAACTTCGATTTGTTCTGAGAATTGCACGAGTAAATCCTAAGGAAACCTTTAATGGAATTACACGGTATCGATGAATGTCTTCTCGACGCGATTAAAAATAACCACACCAATAAACAGCACCACCAGCATAAAAACAAAGGCATAAGCCAGGCGCGGCCAGGACGCATCACCCGCGCCCAAGAAGCCGGCGCGGAAGGTCTCTATGATAGGGGTGATGGGGTTGATCGCAGCCACCCAACGCCATTTTTCCGGAATGGTGGAAACAGGGTAGATTATGGGAGAGGCATACATCCAGAGAGACACACCGAAGCCCACCAGGTAGGTCAGGTCACGGTACTTGGTGGTCAGGGACGAGACAATGATGCCAAAACCCAGCCCTAAGCCTGCCATGAGCAGGATCAAGAGGGGCAGTGCAAAAGCCCAAGTGGTCAGATAGATTTGAGAACCATTGAAAAAGTACAACAGCCAAAAAAACATGAACAGCGTAAATTGGATGGCAAGGGTGATCAGGTTGGAGATGACGATGGAAATCGGCGTCACCAGGCGGGGGAAGTAGACCTTGCCGAAGAGGTGGGCATTGGAGATAAAGGTTTGAGAGGTGCCGGTGAGGCAGTTGGAGAAGTAGTGCCAGAGGACGGTGCCTGACATGTAGAATAAGAGTTGGGGCAAGCCATCGGTGGGCAGACGGGCAATGTTGCCAAAGATGACCGTGAAAACGAGGGAATTGAGGATGGGCTGGATGATGAGCCAGAGCGGGCCGAGGATGGTCTGCTTGTAGCGGGAGACGAAGTCTCGGCGCACGAAGAGGGCGATCAGGTCGCGGTAGTGCCAGACGTCGCGCAGCTGCAGGTCGTACCATTTTTTGCGGGGGGTGATGATGAGGTCCCAGGAGTCGTTATCGGTCATAAGTTTTTAGTATCCATGCGGAGGTCATAATAAAGTGAGATCGCGTCGCAAGCTCGCGATGACAATAGAGAGATCGCTTCGTTCCTCGCGATGACAGTTGAGAGATCGCTTCGTTCCTCGCGATGACAAGCTTCGGGGTGATCCCATTCACTTCGTTCAGGGACTTCGTAGGTCATAGGTGGTAGGTGGTAGCTCATAGGAAAGGATAAAAGGTCCGGGGAATGATGATGATAAATAGATCGCTTCGTTCCTCGCGATGACAACCTCCCTGTAAATCACTTGAGATCGCCGCGCAAGCTCGCGATGACAGGCTTGGTGGAAAGCACATCGAGATCGCTTCGTTCCTCGCGATGACTTTGTAGCTAATAGTTGATAGCTCATAGCTTATAGGAAAGACAATAAAATTGTCCAAAGACCGATGATTATAGAGAGATTGCTCGCCTGCACTGCAACAAATAGCAGTTCGGTGCATATACCCCTACAGGACGCTACGCAGTCGCAAGCTTAAGATGACAACTTTTGGGATGACAGGCTTTGGGATGATGGCCAGGTCCCAGTTTTCACACTCCTCTGCATTTCATTATGCATAAGATTCCACTTGGTATTTATCATATTTTGTTATTGATATAGCCCTGAGAGCCCTCATAAGAGATAATTCTACCAGGCACACCCACCACCACCCCATTCTCGGGCACGTCGTGGGTCACCACACAATTCGCGCCGACTGCCACGTTATCGCCAACACTGATCCCCCCAAACAGCTTCGCGCCTGGGCCGATGTAGACATTATCCCCAATCACAGGCACGCCCTGCCGCTCTCCGCGCCGGTTGACGCCAATGGTCACGCCATGCGAAAGGTTGCAGTTTTTGCCGATGATCATGCTCTCGTTGGTGACAATGCCTCCGTGATGCCCATATATACAGTCCGGGTCCTATTATTGCCTTGTAGGAGATGGCAATGCCAAATTTGTTTTGCAGGTGTAAATAAAGGAGCCAGGCAATTGGGAAGAAGACCCGCCAAACTTTGTGAGCCTTCAGGTAAGCACACAGGCGCATCCACCAGGTAAAGCGGTATCCGGGTGAGAAAATGTAATAATACATATGCGCTGATAAACCGGTTTTTCTAGCATATCGAAAAAGGTCAGATTTATAAAGGTTTTTATTTGAGGAGATTTCATTTTGTTTTTTTCTCTAATGCAATACCTGGAATCATTGCAATACTTATGCCAGCAAGTATGGCAATTACCATGGCCAAGAAAATGTTTATGTTTACAAGTGCAAGCACGGCAAGGGCAGTGAGAAGGAAGATGAACAATTGACTAAGCGCTATTAATAGAAAGCCCGTTTTCTTTGAAGTGCCGGGGGTGTTTTGTTTGTCTGGAAAGGCATTAGGATCATTATCCGCGCCTGAAATTTGCTGCGCTGCAAGGTAGGAATCAGCTGCTGGCTGTGATGGAAGGGCACTGAGAGGGTATTTATTGTGATAGCGTCTGAAGGCAAAATGATGGCGGTGTGTAAAAAGCGCTGCGGCGAGTCCGTAATAAATCCACATGATGATACCAAGTTTGGTGCCGAGCAGGTAAGCATCTGTCAGCCCGAAGACCTGGTGCGCGAGCATCCCAGCGCCAAGACCAAGCAAGAGAACCCTGATAAAGGGGTGCGCGCTGCGGGTAGTATGAAATATTACGGCAAAGAAGCTGGTGAGCAGGGCGACGTATAATATCAGGCCTGGGAAGCCCAAGTCCACAGTGACGGAAAGCAGGGTATTGTGGGCATGGATAGAAGGCGTGGTGGCGGATAGAAAAGCATTGAGCGCATAAAGGTCGGTAAATACGCGTGAATAGGTGCCGAGGCCGACACCGGTGAGAGGGAAATCAGCGATCATGTAAAGGGTAGCTTGCCATGCACGAAAGCGGCCTGCCAGGGTGGCATTGTCTGAGTCGGTATCGATCAGGGTCAGGAAAGTCTCGATGTTTCCTTCACCAAAGGTGAAGTAGGCCAAAATAACTAAAACAAGCAACAGAGGAATCAACCAGAGAAATCGGCGGTGCTTTGCTACAAATACAACAAATAACCCAAGCATAGATCCGAGCCATGCACCGCGAGATTGGGTCAGCAAAAGGATGAAAAGTGTAATAAGCAGGAGGATGACCAATCCGATCTTGTACACCACATTCAAGCGCTGCCTGCGATCATAGCCATGGATGAACGCTATACTAAAAGAGCCTTCATCCAAAATCAAACTCAAGAGCAACGGGGAGAAAAAGGTCAGCGCTCCCCCAATGGTATTGACGTTGACAACTGGGCCAGAGAAAAGGCCAGGCATTAGCTCACATAGGCAAGGAATACGTGATGTCAAGATGGATAAGCCAGGGAAAGCATTCGCAGACCAGTCCACACCTACCAGGCCAATCAGCAATACCCCCATGATGAGAGCAAGCAGACCCAAGAGCGCCAGAAGTATGGACTTTTTGGAGCGGATGGTATTGAGAATGACAAAGAATAAAGCAATGCTTAAGACCAGGCTGTAAAGTTTTGGCAAGGTAAGCAATTTATCAACTGATATGTAATAGCTGAGCGGTAACAGGGCAAACAGTAAAATGATTGGCAGATTCAAGGGCGAGCGATCGCTTAAACGGCCACTGAGGATGGCAAATAGCAACCATGATGCTGGTAGAAGCAGTAGTCCCAGGATAGGCAGCGTATCTTTTAGCATGAGGTATGCATATAGGGCTGTAATGAGTAAGAAAATCAGAGCCAGGAGACCCCAGGCCATCTTAGCACGGAGCGGATTTTCTTTTATCAATTGGTGTTGGGAAGGGTGAGCTTGATGGGAGAGTTGGTTCATTAAAAAGCTTATTCTACGCCTGAGAGACGGTTTAAATTAGTTAGTGCTTCTGCATTCTCAGGATCAAAATTTAGGACAGCCTGATAAAGATCAACTGCATGATCCAGCTGATCCATGCTTTCATAGGTTTGAGCTGCCAGAAAGTAAGCATAAGGTTCTTTCGGATTGAGTGCAATCATTTTCTCAAAGACCTGGAGGGCTTTTTCTGGTTGATTTGTGTGCCCCCGATACATGAGGCCTAGATTGCGGAGGATCTTTTGATCAGATGGGTCTATGGTCAATCCTTGCAAAAATGCAGATTCTGCAGCTGCGTAATCCTGGGATTGGACGAAGATATCCCCCAGGTAACGAAACCAGGTAGCCTGGAAATTAGAGGATGGATAAGCCTGGATGGATTCCTGTAATAAAGCAGTGGCTGTGGCTGGTTGCAGCTGCGCTTTATACGCGGAAGCCAAGTTTGTGGTAAATTTTTCCGGGTTGATTTGGTACAAGCCCTGGGCAGCATAGAAACTAGCATCTGGCAGATTTTCTTCCTGGGCATAACGAAGTACTTGTTCGAGGGTCTGTTCACGTCCCAACTGACTCCAAATTTGGCAGGCTGATTCAAACTGGTTATTGAGAAATAAAATTTCTGCATAGGTATCCAGGACATAAGGATCTGCAGATTCAACCAGTGGATCAAGGTGTGCAAGCGCATCGGTTACAAACCCTTTGCTGAGTGCATAACGGGCTAAAAGCAGATTAGCGTGTGGGTGGGTTTCGGGTGGCGTGGAAGGGTGGAACTGTGACTTTGGAGACTGATAATAGCGCTTCAGGATCTGCACTGACCAAATATTGTTGGAAATGACTGCCCGAATGCCGTTGGGTGAAAAAACTCCAAAGATAAAAAGTGCTGTAATGAACAAAATAAACGCACAATAAGCGGGAAATTTTGTCATGAAATTAGTAATTTGCTTTCTAGATACCATGGTTTTTTTTAGCACTTAAGTTTAAAAAAAACTGAGCCAGGGACATGCTTTAGTTCTGTACGAATTTTAGGAAATAGTGGAAGGCACGAGCATTATGTTATATCGACCACGCTCCAAGAGGGCTGGGGCTGGGTTTAGGATTACTAACTTCATGTTTACTCAAAAGCACAGACCGGGTGATTTTCGGCTGCGGCTTCATGTGGGGGAGCATTCTTAACAATGCCGATTATTCAGACCAGCTATGAATCTATCCCCTGCCAACCCCTATCACCTTGAACCCCAGGTCGGACAGGGCTTTGGCGTTGAGGAAGTTGCGCCCGTCCACGACGGGTACACGCCTCAACTTCGTCCAATCGAGCTCGCGGTACTCTGGCCATTCGGTTACCAGCACGACGGCATCGGCATCTTCGAGGGCGTCGTAGACGTCATCGCAGTAACGCACGCCCAGGTCTGGGTAGAGCCGGCGGGCATTGGGGAGCGCCACGGGGTCGTGTGCGCTGACGGTTGCGCCGCGCTGGAGGAGCATGCGGGCGATATCGAGCGAAGGGGCGTCGCGCAGGTCGTCGGTGTTGGGCTTGAAGCTGAAGCCGAGCATGGCAACCCGGCGGCCTTTGAGGATCTTGAGGGCGCCCTGCAGGGTTTCGACGACCCAGGTGCGCTGTTTGTAGTTGACGTCGCGGGCGGCCTGTACGATGGGCATCTCCAGGTTGTATTCCTGGGCAGTGGAAACCAGGGCAGCGGTGTCTTTGCCAAAGCAGGAACCACCCCAGCCGATGCCGGGCGCGAGGAAGCGCGGGCCGATGCGCTCATCCAAGCCAATGCCGCGCGCAATCTGGGTGATATCTGCACCCACCTTGGCGGCCAGGTGCGAGACTTCGTTGATGTAGGAGATCTTGAGCGCCAAAAAGGCATTGGCGGCGTATTTGATCATCTCGGCCGAAGCCAGGTCACAGGTCAGGAGGGGCACGGCGCTGAAGCCTTCCGGGCGGGGCAGGCATTCCGGCGCGGTGAAGTCCTGGTTGAGCAGGGGGCGGTAGAGGTCGGTGAGGGTGTTGAGGGCATGCTTGTTCTCGGAGCCGATGACGATGCGGTCGGGGTAGAGGGTGTCAAAGAGGGCTGAGCCCTGGCGCAGGAACTCGGGGTTGGAGACGATGGCGTAGTTTTCTTCGGGTTTCTGGCCGTATTTGCCCTGGTAGGCGGTGCGCATGAGCGAGCCGACCCAGTTACCTGAGCCGATCGGCACGGTGGACTTGTTGACCACCACGGTGAAGTGGGAATCCAGGCGGCTGCCAACGGATTGGGCGGCCTGGGCAACGTACTCGAGGTTGGCGCTGCCATCCGGGAGGGAGGGCGTGCCCACGGCGATGAAGACCACGTCGGTGTGGGGGATATCGGCTTCGTCGTAATTGCTGATGAAGTGCAGGTTGTCGGCTGCCAAGCCCAGCATGGTATCCAGGTGCGGCTCGTACATGGGTGCGCGGCCGCTTTGGAGCAGGGCAATTTTCTCCTGGTTAACGTCCAGGCAGGTGACCTCGTGGCCGATGTAGGCCAGGATCACACCGGTATTCAGTCCAACATAACCTGTGCCGATAATCAATACTTTCATGAATTATTCTCCTATTTCTTTAGTTTAGGGTTGATAGGTACCATTCATGACAGACTGCAGGAAGCCTGGCACGGTATCATGCCAGATCTGCACTGCCCCACCAGAGGCAGTAGTGTAGCTGTGATGCATATCACGCGGAATCTCGATAAATGGAACGTCATACCCTGTAAGGTTTTTTGCGAGGCAAATCAGGGGGTAAACATCTTTGGCCGCAAAGTCGGTGGAGACGGTGCGGTCTTTCAATACCTGGAAAGCCAAGCTCATCAACTGCACCAGGTTCATCTCTCTGACTGCCTTTTCATATACAGCCCGGATGATCATAGTCTGGCGGTTGATGCGGGCAAAGTCGGTATCATAATAGCGGATGCGCATGAACTCCACGGCTTGCTCGCCGGTAAAGTGATGCTCGCCAGCAGCGTAGTAATGCGATGGATCTGAAGCAGGTACATCCAGAAATATGTCGATGCCACCAATTTGATCGATATAGGTATCAATGTTATTGAGATGCAGTACCAGGTAACGGTCAAAGTTAATACCGAAGTTATGATGGATGTTATTTGCAATGGAGACCACCCCTTTGCCGCGGCCGTTGTAAAATTCTCCGTAACCATAAGTAGCATTGATCCGCCCCTCGAGGATGCCCTCATTCTCAAAACCCACCACTGGGCCATAAAAGTCGCGGGGGATAGAAACAACATGTACCAGCTGTTTCACAAAATCTACGCGCACCAGGCGGATGGCATCGGCTTGTTCGTTCTCATCGATGCCGAGCACTAACACATACATTACCTCAGGTCCACCACAAACTGGCTGTCCTTCTAGCACTGCCTGGGTTTGGGCGGCCCCAACGGTGGGCATGATCTGCTCAAGCTCTTCCTCGCTCAGCCCTTCCAATGGGATGCTGGTGGGCAGCGGCGGTTGATCGGGATCGGCGGATTGTGAGTCTGCTTGGGGTTCAGTTGGGGCAAGCGCGCCTTGCAGGGCAGATCCCAACTTGGGCAGGCGCCGCCCCAACAAGGGACTGTTCCAGGCGATGGCTGCCCCGCTGCCCAGGACGATAAGCAGGATCAAGACGATGATAAATGCCTTCAAGCCTTTTTTCTTCTTCATTAATTTCAATTCCTTATGCTCAAAACCAGTAAAACCAGCCTTCTAGCTGGGCTTCCTTCATTATAATAGGGTTTCTCTAAAGCAAACATGCCCGACCCCTGGCATGCATCCGCCCCTCCGACATGACTTTCTCATTTCGGCTGGGCAAAGGACTATATCGGCCAGGGGCTGCCGGGCGGGCGCGTACGCTTAGCGGGCAGGCTGACGTGATGGCTTGCGTTCAAGCAGGCGCGCGCTCACTTCCATGCGCACCTGCTGGGAGTTGATCATTTTCAATAATATGCGCACCCGCTCGCGCCCGTCCAGGCGGGTATCCAGGATGCCCTCGTAGCCTTCAAAGGGTCCGCCCTGCAAAACGACCGCGTCCCCAGGCTGCAGGCCGTGCAGGGGGTCCGGGCCGGCCGCCTCGAGCTTTTGGATGTGCGCCTGCAGGGCATGGATGACCGCTTCCGGCACGATGGCCGGCTCGCCATCGAAGGAGACGATGCGCTGGGCACCGGGAGTCCAGGCGACGGTGGAGATAGGCGTCTGGTTGAGGTCCAGCTGCACGAATAGGTAGCCGGGGAAGTAGGGCTTGATGGTGCGCGCGCGCGGGTTGACCGGGCGGACGTGGATACGCGGGTAGTAGACCTGGTGCCCGCGGCTTAAGAGCTGCGACCACAAAAGGTCTTCCCGGTTGGGTTTACTATGAATGGTATACCATGTCTGCGTCATATGTTTTTCTTCGAACGTTCTTAAACACCGCCTGATTCGTTCGCAGCGATATTTTCACCACTCAGCCAGAGTCGCAAAGCCCTGAAAAATACTACAGGGTTTGGATTTTCAGGCTGAAAAATTAAACTCAAATGCCAGGCTTTCATCTTTTAACCTGTTCTGCAAGACTCATGATTCTACCATATCCAGCCCAAATCTATGGGTTTGGTTTTGGCGGTTATGGCGATGCGCTGGCGTTCCGCTGCCGGCTTGCTCCCAAGGTTTCTGCTTGCTCATGCGCTTGCCAAGCCCCTTTTGGCTGCGATGAAAGGCAGAATTTTCCGGACAGGTCACCCCAAACGCTGTGTTTCTGCATGTGCGCTAATTATAATCTACGGCGCTTTGATGCTCAAATTTTACGTAGAAGGCGGGAAAATTTTAAGTTTTGTGAAGATGGGCGGTGGCGAAGGGGCTGAGCGCCCGCCTAGCCGAAGCGCCCTTCGATGTAGTCGCGGGTGCGCTTGTCGCGCGGGTTGGTAAACATGGTCTCGCCGGGGGCAACTTCCACCAGCTCACCCTGCAGGAAAAAGGCAGCTAGGTCAGCCGTGCGGGCGGCCTGCTGGACGGAGTGCGGCACGAGCACGATGGTGTAGTCTTGCTTGAGCTGCTGCAGGGAGCTTTCCACCTTGGAGGTGGAGATGGGGTCCAGGCCCGAGGTGGGCTCGTCCAGCAGGATGATCTCTGGGTGTTGGGCCAGGCTGCGCGCCAGGCATAGACGCTGCTGCTGCCCGCCGGAAAGGGCAAAGGCCGAGTCGTCCAGGCGATCTTTGACCTCGTCCCACAGCACGGCCTGCCGCAGGCTCTCCTGCAGGGTTTGGGCAAGGATTTGCGGATCGCGCTCACCAGCCAGCTCCAGCCCAAACAGGACGTTGCGGCGGATGCTGAAGGGGAGCACCACCGGCCGAGCGAAAACCATACCGACCTTGCGGCGCAGACCGAGCACGTCTGCCTGCTTTGCCATGATGTCCACCCCGTCCAAAAGCACCCTGCCCTGGGCGTGCTGGACATCGGCCAGGTCGTTGAGGCGGTTGAGCGTGCGCAGCAGGGTCGATTTGCCCCCGCCGGCCGGCCCAAACAAAACGGTAATCTGGTTAGCCGGGATGTGCAGGTTGATCTCCCGCAGCGACTCGGTGCCGTCGGAGTAGTTGACCGATAAGCCATCGATGATGATCTTATCCATTGCGCTCACCACTGGCGCCTCTTGCGTGCGCGCGCACGCACCAGGCTGGCGGCCAGGTTCATGCTGAGGACGAAGACCAGCAAGACCAGCGCGGTGCCAAACTGGATCTCAATCTTCATGCCGGGCACCTGGGTGGATATGACAAAGAGGTGGTAGGGCAGGGCCATGGTGGCATCCATGGGCGAGGTTGGCAAGCGCGGCAAGAAGAAGGCCGCCACGGTGAAGAGGATCGGTGCGGTTTCCCCAGCTGCGCGCTCCAAGCCCAAGATCACCCCGGTCATGATACCGGGCAAGGCCTGGGGCAGCACGATCTTACGGATGGTCTGCCAGCGCGTGCCGCCCAGAGAGATGCTGACCACGCGGAAGGACTGCGGCACCGCGCGCAGGGCTTCTTCAGCGGTGCTGATGATAACCGGCAGGGTCATGATGGAGAGGGTCAGCGCGCCAGCCAGGATGCTGGTGCCAAAGTTGAGAAAGAGCACAAACAAGCCCAAGCCAAACAGACCGTAGACCACCGAGGGGATGCCGGATAGGTTGGTGATAGCAATGCGGATCAGGCGCGTCCAGGTATTTTCGGGGGCATACTCAGCCAGGTAGATGGCCGCGCCCAAGCCCAGGGGTACGGAGAAGATGGCCGTCCCGAGCGTCAGGTAGAGCGTGCCGACAATGGCCGGTAGGATACCGCCAGCGCGCATGCCATCCGTGGGAAAGCCAAACAGGAACTCAGCCGAGATAGCAGATGCGCCCTGCCAGAAGATGTAGACCAGCAGGCTGAAAATCAACAGCACCACCAAGGCTGTGACCAGGGTCAGCAGGGAGAAGCCGAGGGTTTGAATGCGCTGGCGTTGGGTGGTGGCGGCTTTCATGAGAGGATGCGCTCCGAGCGTTTTGTTTTGCGGTAGATCAGCAAGGAAGCGGTAACGTTGACCACCAGGGATATCAAAAAGAGGATGATGCCGATGAAAAATAAGACCTGGTAGTGCGTGCTGCCCTTAGCCACCTCGCCCATCTCGGCCGCGATGGTGGCTGTCATGGTGCGCACTGGCTTTAAGAGCGCGCGCAGCCCCGATGGCATCACCGCGGCGTTGCCCGTTACCATCATCACGGTCATGGTCTCACCAATCGAACGCCCCACACCCAGCATCACGGCCGTCAACACGCCCGAACGAGCTGCCGGCAGGGTCACGCGCCAGATAGTCTGCCAGCGGTTGGCGCCCAAGGCCAGGGCGGCATCGCGGTAAGAAGCAGGGACTGCATCCAGCGCATCTTCGGCGATTGAGACGATGGTGGGCACGGCGATCAAGCCTAAAAGCAGCGAACCCGCCAGGGCGGTCAGACCGGTGGGCAGGTTGAAGCCCTGGCGCAGGAAGGGCGAGAGCACCAAAATGCCCAAAAAGCCCAACACCACCGAGGGCAGCCCGCCCAAGATCTCGATGACCGGTTTGAGCAAGCCGCGAATCCAGTCCGGCGCGATTTCAGAGATATAAATGGCGGTGGAGAGCCCAATCGGCACCGCAAACAAGGCCGCACCGAGCGTGACCAGCAGCGAGCCGCCGATCAGGGGCAGGATGCCGTAGTAGGCTTCGATGGGGTACCAGCGCTGGGAGAAGAGCACGCTCAAAGGCACCTCGCGCAGGGCGGCGAAGCCTTCGCTCCACAAGAAGTAAAAGATCATGCCCACGAACAGGATGGCCGAATAGCCACTGAACTTGATCACCGGGGTGATCAGCGCGTCCGCCAGCCTGGCAGAGTGGTTGGAATTCCCGTTGCTTTTGATGAGCTCGTTATTTGCCATAGGTTTCAAGCGTGCCTCAGTCCAACACCGGCACAAAGCCTAAGTCTAAAACGATTTCCTGCGCGGTGGGGCTGAGGATCCAGTCCACGTAGGTCTTGAGCAGCCCTTGCGGGGCGCCGTTGCTGTACATATACAGGTCGCGCGAGATGGGGTAAGTGCCCTCGTTCACGCTCTGCGCGGAGGGCAGCACATAGGGGCCGGCGGGGTCGCTGGCGATGCGCAGCACTTTGACCTCGTGGGTGACGTAGCCCAGCCCGTCATAGCCGATGGCGTTGGGGTTGTCGCGCACCTCGGTGGTGATGCCCTCGGAGGAAGGCAGCAGCAGGGTGCGCGGGTCAAACAGCAGTGTGCTTTTGGAGTCGCCCAGGCGCAGGACCGTCTCGAGGAAGTACACGTGCGTGCCGGAGTTGGTCTCGCGTGAGAGGCGCACGATCGGCCGGTCGTCCCCGCCTACTTCGCGCCAGTTGTCTATCTTGCCGGCGTAGATATCCGAGAGCTGTTGCAGGGTGAGCTGCTCAAGCGGGTTGGCATGGTTGACGATGATGGCGATGGCATCTCGGGCGATGACGATCTCGTAGGGGTCAATGCCGTTGGCGAGCGCGGCCTGGCGCTCTTCTTCTTTGATTGCGCGCGAGGCGTTGGCAAGCTGGGCGGTGTTGTTGATCAGCGCGGCAATGCCGGTGCCCGAGCCGCCGCCGGTGATCGAGATGCTGACGCTAGGGTCAACGGACTGGTAGGCTTCCGCCCAGGCCAGGGCCAGGTTAACGATCGTGTCTGAGCCTTTGTTTTCGATTGTCGTTTGGGGTTGGGGGTTGGCAGGTTCCCTGCCTGGGCTGTTTGAAGGCTGGCAGGCGGTCAGGGTGATGCAAAGCAGGCTTAGCACGAGGGTGAGAAAGAGTCTTTTCATCGTCCCGGTTGTTGATAAATTTGAATCCGAATCGTAACCAAATCGATAAAATTATAACGTAGATAGGATTAAGGATTAGTTAATGATTCTGAGAAGAGCAAATAAAATTGCCATATCCTACTTGGTTATTGAATATGGCAAGATGATTTGTTCTTTCCATGGATAACAAATTACTATCTAATTATGAGAGGCAAGAATACATTTATATCAACTGGTATTTCAAAGTAATTAATATTCCTACACCCGTTTTCAGATATAACTTCAAGTGTGATATAAAAAGGAAAATCATCCTGAGAATTGTAAGTATGGCTGGCAATTCTACTGTTCTCAATGGTTCCATCTCCAAAATCCCATATCCAACTCTGAGCAGTTTCATCTACACTGGCCACATTAACTGTCAAGCCTGATCGCGAGATTGTGAAGCCATTATCGGGAGTTTGAAAGACCTCAATTGTTTTGGACGTTGAATATTGCCCTGTTGCTGTAATCATGTTCACTGAGATTGTATATTCTCCAGGATTGGAATACCCCCTAAAACCACCTTCCCATGTGTCATCAAAGTACGGCTCCATATCTGAGCTCAATTGCCCATCACCAAAATCCCAAAGCCAATTACATTGCTCACAGTAAGGTGTCGTTTGATTTATCAATCCAATATCCTGATTTGTACAGACTAGCTCGTTGGTGGCTAGTTCTAAGACCGGTTGTTCATAACCGGTAGATTCAACAAAGGCAGAATATGTTTCAGATACATTTCCAACCTCATCTCGATACTGTACGTATATCATCGGATAATCCCAGTTAATCTCTTCAGCAAACGTGATCCAGGGAAGCAAATCGAGCCCTTCTAAGCTTCTAGCAATACGCATCTCCAAGTTCTCGGATTCGTAATCAAAGGCATTTAGCTCAACAAGATATTCTGGTGAGTTAGTTAACTTAAAGAAAGCACTACCCACTGGCGAGACAGAATCATCGGTAATCCTTTCTTCTGAATTGGAACCCAATTCTTCGTCCAGAGAAAGTGGAAAAATGTTCGCAGATTTATAGAAGTACCCACTTTTTGGCACTCCGTTACTTGTAGATTCTACATAATAATTCTTGAGAGTAGAACTCCATAAATAATTATAGTTAACATCATTAAACTTAATCGGAACTGATTGTGTCCACCAACGGCCTTTAATATATTCTTCCAGTTGAAAATGAAGGTGAATTCCAGAAGAACATCCTGTATTTCCTGCAACGCCTATAGGCTGACCGGAAGCAACACGATCCCCTGCTTTTACAAAAACTGACTTCAGGTGAAGATATAAAGAGGCTACCTCGCCAGGATGCTTAATTAGGATAAAGTTGCCCTTGTCACCACATCCATCTGTTGGACCCCAAGGCACACCATCTGTCTTCACTTGCATGACCTTGCCTTCTCTTACAGCAGACACAGTTGTTATGGGGGTTTTTTTATACTTTTCATTGTATGATGCCCCAAAATCAAAAGCATATTTGCCAATACCTTTGTGTGATGTGGATCCGAAATTGCCTTGTGTACAACTTTGGTACATAGTTGCCGGGTAGGGTAAGCGATATACATCTGTCCGGTATGGTAGAAGTGAGATGTTTTTTTCCAGCACTAACAAATTAGACACATGCACTATTTGTTGATTCGTAAGATATCCTGGAGCTGAAACTGTCATCACATAATAACCTGCCATAGAGCTGATTGAGTAATTTCCTGAGCTATCAGTTGTAACTGGTTGAGCACCACCAAGTTTTATAGTAGCATCTGCAATAGGGATATTTGTTAGGAACTCTTTGACAACTCCAAAATAAGTTCCACTGGAATATGCAAGTCTAAAATTCTGTTGAGTTTTGTCACTATCCAGAAAATACCACCCATAAACAGAAGGCCATAAGCTTGAGATGTCTCTCCCGGATTGAAGCACACTATCTGGATGCTCAACTAAATACATACCTGGAGGTAAATTGTTGCAATAATACGTGCCATCAGCACCAGTTGTGACTAATTTATCATAATTTTGACCATTGCAGAGAATGTTTACCCCTTCTAAAGGCTGTCCACTATCATCCGTGACCTGACCTGAAATCGAATAAGAAGTGGTCGGGCAAACAATTCCACTCCCTCTCCAAATGGGCACGGTTGCCTTCCAAGCCAAGAAATCCGGATTAATTGGTTCACATAAATTGGTATCTCTAAAAAAGAAGTCTTCCAATTTGGTCAGTTTTACAAATGTCAATGGTACACTACCAGATAGTTGGTTCAAGCCAATGTGTAGTTTAATTAAGTTGGTAAGGTTGCCTAGTTCAGTAGGCACATTACCTGTTAATTGGTTCGCATTGATTTCTAGCCAATCTAATTTGCTTAACTTTCCTAATTCAGGAGGAATACTTCCAGTAAATTGATTGCCAGCTAAGGAGAGCTCTACCAGGTTACTCAGATTACCTAGCCAGGTTGGTAAAGTTCCAGTTAGTTGATTACTGCTAAGGCGAAGGCCACCTAGATTAGCAAGGAAACTCAGCGCGTACGGAATGCTTCCAGAAATTTGGTTGTCAGTCAGCTCAATCCAGTGTAAATTGCTAAGACCTCCTATGGATGATGGAATGCTACCTGTGATTAAGTTTCCGCCAAGATTAATATATTCTAAATTGATTAGATTCCCTATCTCCACTGGGATTTGCCCTGTAATTTGATTAGCACCCATATATATTTGGCGTAAAGATCTTAAGTCACCAATTGATGAGGGTAAAACTCCGGTTAGGAGATTACCATACAATTCAAGATCCAAAACATGGCCAGTTGAAACGACTATGCCATACCAATCATCAACTGTATAAGTCACCAACCAGTTTGTTTTATTCGTCCATCCTGCACCATTAGTGCTCTCATACAAATCCACCAAAGCTTCACACTCAACTGGTGGTACGTCACTAACCATACTGCAGTCAAAGGAGCGTACCTGCTCACTCGTCAAAGCTACTTCTTCTGTCGTGGGTGGGATATACACTCGATTCTCAGTTGGTTCAAGGCGTCTGTCTATACGCTCATGTATAGAATCAACATCCTGCTCAAGTGTTTCTTCTTGATTATCCATTTCGGCTTTTAGGTTTTTTGTATCCTGCTCTTTTGGGAAGGCTTGGATGGGTGAAGTTTGCAAGAGTAAGCTAAAAATTGCCAGATATGCAAAAATATGGATGATTTGATTCTTCATTGCGCTCCATTCATAAAAAGTGACCCGATATTTTAAATAATTATAATCCTTCAAATTAATTAAAGGGGCGAATTCCCTCACAATCAGGTAAAATTAGCCCCATGCAAAGCGACCCGCAGCCCATCATCGAAGTGCGACACCTGGATTTCTTTTACGGCAGCCACAAAGCCCTGAAAGATATCAACATGCACATCTTCCCCCGCCA
>Ga0209723_1000372_pt1 | contig 85521 bp, 82 predicted proteins | sample BiotimSIPDNA_2_FD_185750 | JGI IMG/M metagenome (GOLD analysis project Ga0209723, IMG submission 185750) | Anaerobic biogas reactor microbial communites from Washington, USA - Biogas_R2 time_0 SIP DNA (SPAdes) (version 2) | ecosystem: Engineered > Bioreactor > Anaerobic > Unclassified | place... | reverse complement strand
AGTCGTAGCGCTCTTGAAAACCCTTCACGAAAAAGGACACACCATTTTTCTCGTTACGCACGATGCCGCGGTCGCGAAAAGTTGTGACCGGATTGTACGGATTCGTGACGGGGTGTTGGAGTAAAACAGAAGTACCGTTCCACATCTTTTTGTCCGAGGCACAACCTTGTCGGGCTTCTGATTTAAAAGCGCGAAAGACGTTCGCCTTTCGCGCCAACTGTTCTTGCGTGAGGTTTTTGCTCTTGCGAACGGAAGCGATAGTGGCCAAAAGCTCCGGTTGAGTCATATCCTCCGGTGGTAAATGGGTGATCTCTTTTCTAAACTCGGACCATTTCATCTTGATTCACCTCCTTACCGATTATTTACCGACACTCGAAAAGGAACTCCGTTCCTACGGGTTTCGATTCCGGGCGGAGACGAAAGAAAAATCCCGCGAATCCGATATTCTTTCCGCTTTCCTGAAGGGTGGTACGCGAGAGCATGTGTTACGGATCGATCCGGGCGACCCCGTCGTATCGACGATCGACAGAAACGAACCAATCAAAATCAAAATCGAAGTGGATGTGAATCCGCCGGACGGAGCCTCGTTTTCGACTCAATATCGCTTGTTGCCGATTCCTTATGAAGTGACGCTTTATGACTTACCCTCTCTTTTTGCCGGAAAACTTCACGCAGTCCTCTGCCGGGCCTGGAAATCGCGCGTTAAAGGGCGGGATCTGTACGATTATGTTTTTTACCGGTCCGCTTCGACGCCGGTCAATATGGAGCACCTGTCCACACGACTCAAGCAGTCCGGCTGTATCGGTATGAATGACCGGTTGACGATCCCGGAACTCAAACGTCTACTGTGCGAAAAGTTTGCGAAAATCGATTTTGATCAGGCAAAGCGGGACGTTCAGCCGTTTATATAAAACCCGTCCGCGACAGATGTCTGGAAGCCCGAATTCTTTTGCGCGATCACGGATGGGTTACGCGAGCAAGAATAGGCACCGAATGAGAAGGACTTTCGCCGGGCGTCCGTAATGCCCGGCGCGCGACAACAGAAAACAAGCCCGCGCGCCGGACTACTTCTCCGATCCGGTTTTGACCGCGAGCACTACCGCGAATACGCCCTGACCCGGCCCGGGCGATCCGCTGAACCCGGCAAAATTCGGAATCAAAAGTATCGTTCATCGGTTGCCTCCTTTGCGTGTGAAAGCATTCACTGTTATAGAAATACAAGAGGATTCCCGTCACTTTGAAATAACTTCCTTGTCGCTGATCATCATTGTGAAGGAAAGTCGAGGCAGTATCAACCGTTTTTCGATGAATTGCGTCATCTGTTGCAGCGATTGTGAGCGATGGCAGCAGGAACAATTTATCGCTCAATCGGAGAATAGAAGACACTTTTGCATCGACGCAAACCTCTTCGCTTTATTCTGTGACCCAGACCTCGAAGACCTTGCCGCTTACCTTGAAGTCCAAGTCCGATTTATGGATTGCGCCCGGAGTCGCGGATGAATTAACCGGGTTTCCGGATAACAACAATTCTTCGAGATTGCTCAATCCCGATAGGGGAGAAATGTCGCGGACCTGATTATTTTCGAGGTACAGTGCGACCAAATTGGACAGACCTTTAAGTGCAGACACGTCACGGATGAGGTTGTTTTGCATATCTACGCGCTCCAGTTTGGAAAGTGTTGAGAGCGGCGAAATATCGCTGATATTATTTGTCGCGATATTCAAATTGACGATGTTTGTCAGACTTCCAATCGGTGATATGTCGGTAATTTGATTATCGTTCAGAATCAACTGCTCAAGGCTCAAAATTCCGGACAAAGGACTGATGTCCGTGATCAAGTTCTCTTCCAGAAGCAAGCGCTCCAGATTTTTGAGTTCCGAAAGCCCGGAAATGTCGCGGATCTGATTGCCGTAAAGCATCAATCGAGTCATTTTGGTGAGCCTGGCGAGAGCGGAAACATCCTCCACCCGGTTATATTCCAGAAACAGCGTATTCAACTCCGTGAGATTCGCTAAAGGAGACAGGTCGCTGATCTCGTTTTGAGACAAAACAAGATAGTACAGTTTTGTAAGTCCGGATAGCGGGGAGATATCTGTGATTTGGTTTTTGTAGAGCATCAGATTATCCAATTGAATTAGATTCGCCAAAGGCGAAATATCCTCAATTTTGTTCCCCGACAGGTCCAACCAGTATATATCCGTCAATTCGGCAAGCGGCGAAATGTCGCTGATATTATTATTAACAAGACAGAGGGTTTGCAAGCGTTCAAGCTCAGCCAGCGGCGACAGATCGCTGATCCCGCAATCATTCGCGAAAAGAGAGGTCAGCTTGGAAAGATTCGCGAGCGGTGAAATATCTGCGTTCTGAATGGCGGGCAAAATCAATTCCTCTAAATTGACGAGTTTTTCGAGCGGCGAAATATCGCGAATCGGATTTTCAAAAAGGTAGAGTCGTTTCATCTTCGTGAGTTCCGAAAGCGGCGATATATCTTCGACGGAATTTTTGTCCAATCTCAGAATCTCCAGATTTGCAAGGCCGGACAGTGAAGATATGTCCTTGACCCGGTTATCCGTCAAGTCCAGCGTTTCCAGACTCTCGAAATTCACGAGCGACGAGATGTCGGTAATCGAGGCCTCGCTCAGATCAAGAGAAGTGATGTCCTTCACGTCGTTCTTATCGATCGCGCCGAAAGGCTTTATCAGAATACTTCGGATCCGCTTTTCCAAATTCGGACACTTGAAAACGATCCCCGCTTTCGTCCCGAAACAGCCGGACAAAGGAAGAGTCAGAAGAAGAGAAAGAATAATCAGCAGAGATAAAGCTCTTCTTGTTATCTATATTATCCTTTCGGCGAAACGTACGCCTTTGGGGGTGATCATACGGCCGGGATCGTCGTGGAAACAGCATGGCACTAACGTCATTATAGGTCTGACGTAGTTTGGGGTCAAAGAAAAAAATTCGCGGAGCTTTTTCCTCCAAAGTAAGAAAATCGCCCCTTTACAATGCCTACATATCGTAGTATTGTTATAACACAAAGCCCCCCCCGACCTTCTTGGAGGAAATTGCAAAGATGAAAAAGCCACTGCTTCTTATAACCATAGGGATATGCGCGATCGTGGCGGTGAGCGCCTGTTCCAAAAGCCTGCGCAAAGAGACCGGCGACGCCGCTTCAAGCACCGAGCCGATGTCCGGCCTTTCTTCCGGGTCGACCCGGAGTACCGCCCCGGAAAGTGACCCGACGAAAGCCCCGACACCGACAAAAGCCCCAACCTTTGCCCCGACCCCAATCCCGACGGAGGCCGCAGATCCGTTCGCGTTCGACCTGACGAAGGATGAAGTCACGGATATCGGTGATCCGCTCATGTTGATCGGGGGAATGGATGAAGCGGTCATCATCGGAGGTCAAACGTCTCCTTTGACGAAGAAGGGTTCATTCTACTCCGGTTTTGGGAGCATGGACTGGGATGGGACCGCGTACAACAACGATTCAGAAAATTGCAAATATTCAATGGACCGTTCAAAGCTTGTTTTCTCACCAAGAGGCGAAGAAGGAAACAATTCGCTCGTATATTACGACGGGACAAAGGCTCAAGTTATCACTTCCGAATTCTCCGATTACGTATTTTCTCTGTCCGGAAATGCAGTGGCTTACAGCACGCATATAGATGGGCTGCACACTATCGATGAGTTGTACATATATGATTGTGAAAAGAAGGTAAGCAGGCGGATATGTAAGAATTTTGTTTGCTATCGCGGAGATTTTTGCATTTCCCCGTCCGGTGATGCAGTCTTGTATGCAGATTCCAGAGATCCGCTGAATATCATCATCGGCTACAACGAGCCGGTAATGATTTCATCGACCGGTAACCCGATTGCGATCTCTGACGGTGGCGAATTCGTGTATTACGAGAAAACAAACGGTCTGATATGGGAGCTCTATGTGTATAAGGAAGGAAGAAGCATTCAGCTTCTTTCAGCAAGAATGAATGAAGATCAACAATACGTTAATCGCAGTTATATTTTCAATCGGGATCGGACACAGATTCTGATCGCGCTCGAGACCCGGTTATGGTTTTCAATGGACGGATCACAAGCCGTTTGCGTCGCGGACACGAACGATGTGGGCACTCCCCTAAGCTCCGAGTATCGAACGGAGTACGATTTTACCTGCAGAAGCACGGAGCCCCTTATTCGCGACGGTCACACAATCTATCTGCCGGCCAAAAACCTTTGCAATCAACTGTATCGATTTGCGGGTACGTTACTGTACTTGGACTCAAATCTGAATGAACGATATTTCGCGGCTCAAGTTCCGGAGCACGCGCACGAGTCGTCCGTGTATGGCGATCACCTCGTCTATATGGAAAAAAGTCCGAATTATAGCGGCGATGATCTTTATTATACAAACAATTTTCGAGAGGCCGGAACGGCGGATAAGGTCCCGGTCGAATACGCGGCAGATGCGGTCCTTACAGAGAACGGATCCATATATGTCGAAAATGATATCGGACAGTTGTTTGTCGTGAACGGAGACGATGCACCGCGATTGATTGCTACATATGCGGATCTGATCGGACGATATGAGGTCGACGGCACCACCTATGTCTTTTTCACGCAAGACCCCGGAAGTCGGGCGGAGAATTATGATTGGGTCGATTTATATCGGGTCGAAGACGTTTCGGGTGCCGAACCGCAGAAAGTCGCTTCGGGGATCTATGGCGCTCATATCGATGTTACGGGCATCTACATCCATGAGCCTTCAACTCGGACGGGCGCAGGTTACGACTGGTATGAGGATATCCGATACAGCGAAGACGGAAATCGTTTTGTGTTTCTGTGCACCAAGATATTTGGTCCGTGATCCATCGGGCATCGATTTATCGGGCCTTATTTGGAAATAGAAGGAGAGACTCCAATGAAAAAATCACAATGGTTCTTCGTTCGATTATTTGTAATAACGAGTTTTGTTTTCGCGGGAAGTCTTTTTCCGTCCGCTTGCTGGGTACGCCGTGCCCCGACGGACACGATTGAGACGACCCGAGAAACGACCGGGACAGAATTTGATACGACGGTTTCGTCCAAGCCGACGGAACAGTCGACGGATACAATTACACCGACACCAGAAGCGGTTTTCGACTTGATCGAAAACGACGTGCCCCGATACGGGAGCAAAAGCACACTGGAATTCACCAAGGATGGAATTTACCATATTGATTCGGACAGCGTCCTGCTTTTTCCGGACTCCCGGTTTGCAAGTTTAAGGGAATACCTGGACGAGAACCTTTACGGGTATGCGGATCAAGTGTTCTCGACGGACGGGTCCTGCGTCGCCCTGATCCCGGTCATGGACAAAAGAGGGCTGGGAAAACTCTACTACAGCGACGGCGTGACGGCGGTTAAGGTCGCGGAAGACGTAGACAGTTTTCTCATGTCCGACGACGGAAGCACCCTTTTATATCTGACCGGGTTTTATGATCACGGAGTCGGCGGATCACTCTATCTTTTCGATCGGGAAACCTCTACGTCCACGCCCATATGCGAGGGAGCGGGCCGCCTGTTTGCGTTGTCGCCCTCCGGCGACGCTTATTCATACACAACATTCATCATTTCGAATGACCCCGATTCTTTGGTTTGCCATTATCGCATAGCGGGAGGCGAGGACAAGACGCTCGGGGAGGGCATGTACGCGATCGCTTTAACTGATGATGCCGGAATCATATACACCGTGAGCACACAGCGCGACGGATCACTATTCTCGGTATATAAGCAGGGCGAGAAGATCCGGATTTTCGAGGATGCCGACGAAGAATACAAGGCGGGATGCATTGTCTTCAACCGTCATCGAACACAGGTGGTATTCTCGAGCCGCGAAAAAACATACCTTAGCATCGACGGCGAGCCTGCGATCGAAGTGTTTGACCGGGGGATCACTTCAGCCGGACCGGATACAACCGCAGAATACTTCTCGGATGAGGCGAGAAACGAGACATATGTTTATGGGTCCAATACGGAAAATCTATGTAATACGATGTTCATTTTCGATGAGAAACAGGAAGCCTGGGATGAAACCCAGATCGCGGAAAGACTTTCGTTTGACGAGTATTTGCGCGTCACGTCCGCACCGGTGATACTCGACGAAGTAGAAGAGGCAGACACCGACCGGATCGATACGAACGCCTGGCCCCTGAACGAAGGCAAGATCTTCCGGGAGAGCGAACCGGACGTCTTTTACTACCTGGAGATCGATGAAGATATGCCCTTCGAGCCGGATTATGACAGCAGTGACAAGATACCGTACGGGCATTTTTACCGGATCCTTTATCGCGTTGAGAATAAGGAAGGCGCGGAACCGGTCAAAATCGCAGAGAAGGTCTGTGAGGTGCGCGTCGGCGAATTCGGAGTCATATACAAACAGTACTCCGGGCCGGCCAAGGTCGATGGATTTGGATTTCTGGATATTGTTAAGGTCTACCACAGCGCGGACGGAGAGCATTTCAACCTTGTGACCAACCAGCATATATGGTTGAGTGTCGCGCTGGGCGGATAGGCGCGTGTTACGGAAAACATGAAATGAATCCGGAGATCGTAAAGGGAGATAATCCTGATTCTGAAAAGCCGGGACAGACAGGATGGAGTTGCGTTGTCCACATTCCGCGCAACGTATTTTACGGGGCTCCGATCGAGACCGTTTTGTCCGAGATCACTTCGCCGTCTCTTGTCGTGACGACGACGCGATAGGTGTCCGACGGATAATTTGCCAAGTCGTCAAAAACCATCATGACTGCGTTTCTGCCGTCGCTCATAACCATCCCGGAACCGACCGGATCAGCACCCTCTTTCTGATAGAAGGCGAAGGATAGGGACAAGTTATCAACATGTTGTGTGAACGAAACCAGATAAGCCACTTCGGATGCGCCCTCAGGATATTCGGTAACAAAATCATTTCCGGATCTGTCGAACCAGCCGTCTTCTTTGATCAACGCACGGATCTCTTCGATCGTATAATCGAACGCCGGCTCGATCAGCCCGAACTGACCGATAACGACATAGTGTTCCTTCTCGGTGATTACACCCTGCGCTAACAGCCGGTCGAGCGTTATCCTTAAGCCCGAATCATAAACATCGTCGGGAAGGATGTTTTGCGGATCGAAATACGGATATTGGGCGAAGAGGGCAAACGGTGAAGGGATTCCGGTGACGGTCGCGACCTGAGTATCTTCGTCAAACGCGACACGCAAATGATTTCTCTGGGTGAACGGTTTCGGATTCGCATCAAACGCCTCGAGCATATATTTGCCGCAAGTGTTCATGGCTTGCAGGTATCCCTCATCCATACTGACTTTGCGGGCATAATACAGGGCACTCGGAGTCATCACCTCAAACAACTTCTCCTCATCTTCGTAGATCGACTTGACGATCGCCAGTGGGTCGATGTACGTGATGTCTACGGCAGCGTAAAGTGATCCGTCATCTTCCTCGGAGATATTATCGATTGTCCACTCCATATTTCCGAATGTTCGCTCGAAAAGAGGTTCGGATTGTGACCAGTCGGGCTGGATGAAGTCCTTCTTTGAATAGATCCGGTCGGTGACTTCCTCAATTTTATCAAAATCTCCGTTGCGTATTGCGCCCAGAAATTGGTCGAGGGCATTCCGGGCCGCAACATCCTTTGAGATTTTACTTGTCTCTTGGGAATCGGTGTCTTCTGCGTTATCCTTCAAAAGGGAAATCTCGGGTTTCCCGCATGACGAAAGGAAAACGGCGGCGCACAACACTACAGAGAAGATGCGAATACAAGCGGATGACTTCATATCTTTCACCTCCAACATCCACAAGAAAAGTAGCAAATTGTATGCCCGTGAGGAGTCCGTTATTCGGAAGGTATTTCTATGATTGTATAATTCTATAGTCAAAAATATCAGAACGAATGATTTGAGTCAACGATAAACCTCAAGGTTGAGCAGACGGCTGATTTGACTGAGGTTGTCGGTTGAGAGCGAGCGGTTGTGGGGGTATAGACTGCCACTCCTCTTTTGTCAGCACATTCAGCACGAGCATCTCCCGTGTCCCCATAAGCGTTTCATACTCGTAGCGTTTGAGAAAACGGAAGCCGCATTTCTCCTGAACGCGGCCGGATTGAGCGTTCCAAGCGAAGTGTCCGCACGTGATGAAATCCAGATGAAGCTCCTCGAAAAGATACCGCTCTACCTCACGGACCGCTTCCGCGGCCAGGCCTTGTCCCCAATGATCCTTTGCGATCACAAAGCCGAGCTCCGCGCCGCGCTTCGCGTCGAAGTCCGGAAGCTCCTTCTCGTTATACTTTTCGATGCCGAGCGAGCCGATGACTTTGCCCCGGTATTCGAGCGCGAAAACGTGCTTTTCGCGAATAAACATATCGAGGATCTCCTGTGAAGTCGCGAGATCCTTGTGCGGCGCCCAACCGGCCATCTGCCCGACCCCGTCCACCGACGCGTACTCGAAAAGATCCCCGACGTCACCAGGCTCCCACGGGCGGAGGGTCAATCGCTTCGTCCGAAGACGAATGTTTGTGATGTCGATTTCAGCGTTCATACGAAGTCCCCCGTTAACGGATCAATAGCTCGGGCTGAAAACGCAAGTTTGTGATGTCGATCTCAACGTTCATGATACTACCTCGATCGTTGACATTCTGCCGGTCGCCTTCGGGGCGTCGTGGGGGCTCCGGTATGGATCGCCGGGATTCTGAACGGAGCCGCCGGCATGAATATGCGGGGTTATTGATGAAATGGTACGTATAAACGCGCGCACCGTCAAGGGGAATGACGGGTCTGTTCGAAATGCCCCGGAGGAACAGCGGGTTTTAAATCGATTTTCGAAAAGATCGATCACTCCATTTTCAACTCGAAATTTCCCGCTTTACGAAAATAACCCGTGTTATAATCCGACATATGACAGTTGTTTCAAGGAGGATCGTATATGCCGCAAATCAATCGCTCCGGTCTGGAAAAACTCCTTCACATCGTACGACGGGATCCGACCATCGCATATTTCCTCCAGGATCAATTACTCACGTTCCCGGCGTATGCCTCCGCGATCTATCAATCCGAAATATACCTTTCGGTTATCGGCAAGGATTCCGGAGATATCAATGAGGCAGAACGCCTCGACAAAAAGAGAACGCACGCGCACAACGCAGTGATCGCAAGCCTCGACGCGCTGAATCAGTTATGCGAAAAGAATGGCATTCCGCCCGTTTATGACGGTACCGTCTCTGAATCGCGCCCTTTTCGCGTCGAGGTCGCTGACGCAGTACTGGCGTATGTCCATGAGGTTATCGACAAACGGACCCGGTGAGCCGGGCCTCGTTCACGACGATATTTCCGAAAACGCGAAGACCGTCCCGATTCGGGAGCATCTTGCCCGGAGACCTCCGGGACATTTCGATCTAACTCTCGCTGAAACCGTCTTTTCTCATTTTATCCTCAGCATCTTTCGTCGCCTTAACTTCCTTTATCCCCTCAAGATAGGCTTCTGTCATGTTTTTGGGAGGAGGCCTGCTGAGCGCCGCTTGTTTCGTGGCTTCTGCCATAGCTTCCTTTATCGCCTCAAGATAGGCTTCTGTTGATTCGTATTCATCGCGATTTGGCATAACAAAGGCACTTGCGGTCGCCGGATTAGCGCCGGTCGCGCTCCCCGTCATGCCCGAACCCCTCATAGCCGAAACCGCGCTCGAAGGTTCACCTGCGGGTGTCGCGCTTGTAGCGTTTTCCGGAGCAGTCACCGGAATTGCGGTAGATTTAACCGGCGTCTCGTTACGGGTCTCGACCGGAGGAACCGGAGCTGTCGGAATGGCCGGAGTTGCCGGATTTACCGAAGTCGCCCCGGAAGGCTTACCGGAAGACGCGTCGCTGTTTTCCGGATCCGACAGAATGGCCTTGATTTTATCGAAAATACCCATGATGGACATCCCCTTTAATTGCGGATTTATTTACCGGGATTGTACTATAAACATGCTATATAACGCAAATGTATGTTGAGTACTGCCATGCCAATTTTACCCTTATGAGATCGGAATCTTTAATCTGAAATGATCCTTGGAATTTTCAAATTCATTATCTATCGCTACCATGACTTCAACGTTTTCAATCGGCGGCGCTTGTTTTATGGGAAGGATGTTAAGCGATTTCTGCCCGTTTGGAATCACGACGCAATCGTGGGAGGGACGAACGGCAATATAAGATGAAATTCTTGTATGATCGCCGGAGTTATTTTCGCTGTAGAGGACGACATAAGGAGTGGGGCGTGATCCGTCATCGACGTATTTTCCGAAAACGCGAACGCCGTTCCGGTCAAGGATCATCGTGCCCGGGTCCTTGAGATCGGTGTCCATTTGATCGTAAGCGGAGGTTCTGATCGTGATATCCTTTTCGATTTTTCTGGGCTTCGGACCGTACGCCAGCCAAATCGACAGGTGAAAATCGATCCGGCCGATTGCGCGGATCCCCGCGGCCTCCAATTTCCAGACACTTAACGGAATGGACACAACGGATACCTTACTCGTGCTCATCGGAGGGAGGTTCCATTTAACTCCGCTGCTTGGCAAGTAACCGTTCACGATCGTGGGGGTTATGTACATCATAGCGCCCTTTTCGGTCATGTTATCAATTCTTAATTTGATATAATCATCCTTTTCAGGAACGTTAACGTACTCAAGGAGCGTGATCTTCACTACCTCATCATCAATCAGGATCTGTTCTTCAACGGTGATCCCCGGGGTGAATATATTCGGTCTTATTGAGCCTGCCCAGGGAGGGGTGATTTGGGAAAGATATGATGCGCAGGAACGCATCTCGTCTCTTTCTTTCAGCGCCTTGTTCGCGGCATTTTCGGTTGTATTCACTTTGGGGGCAACGCCCGACGCGGAAGTCGAGCCCGAGGTGGTTCCGGAGGGCGCCGTGCCGGATGCGTTATCGGGGCCGGGCACCGTCGACCCGTTACGGGTCTCGAACGGAGGGGTTGGAGTCGGCGGAGGTTCCGGAATCGCCCCGGAAGGATTGACGGATGATGTGTCGCTGTTTTCCGGATCCGACAGAAAAGACTTGATTTTATCGAAAATACCCATGATGGCCCTCCCATTATTCGAAAATACATTTACTGCGATTGTACTATAAGGCAGTTAAATAATACCAGTTTCTGTTGAATATTGCTTTGCATTGACATTCGGGGGACCGGCTGATACGTTGAAATCAGGTGCGAGTTTCGAGCGCGCACCGAAACACGGAATCGGTTGCCGATTTTCAAATAAACGTCCGCCGATACGCCCCGGGAGGAGGACCCCATGCTCACACTCTACTTTTCGGGCACCGGCAATACACGCTTTGTCGCGGAAAACTTCTCGAAAAAGACCGACGCGGAGTGTCACTCGATTGAAGAAGATTTCGATTTCGGCGACGCGATCGCGCGGCACGAGCGCATTTGCTTTTGCTATCCGATCTACGGCTCGTGCGTGCCCCGGATCATGGAGGACTTCGTCCGGCGGCATCGAAGCGCGCTTATCGGAAAGGAGTTTGTCATCCTTTGCACCCAGCTCCTGTTTTCCGGCGACGGTGCGCGCACTTTTACCGACCTGCTGAAGGGCGTAGACCACCGGGTCGTCTATGCCGCGCACATCAACATGCCCAACAACATCTGTAATGTCCCGATCCTGCCGGTGGCCGGTCCGGAGCGGATCGAAAAGTACAAGCGCGACGCACTGACTGCGCTCGACCGGATCTCAGACGACCTCCGTCGTGGCATCGTTCACAGGAAAGGCTTCAACCCCTTTTCGATGCTTCTGGGCTTGCTGACCCAGCGCATCTATTTTCGCAGAATCATATCCCGCGACCGAAAAAGCGTGCGCGTCTCGCCGGCGTGCAACCTCTGCCTGCAGTGCGTTCGCGCCTGGCCGGTCCAAAACCTGAAAGCAGAGTCCGGGCGCATCGTCCCGAAGGACAATTGCACACTCTGTTATCGCTGTGTGAATCTTTGCCCGAAAAAAGCGATCACCGTCCTTGTCCACGGGAAGGTGAGGAGACAGTACGAAGGGGTGGAAGGGCAGAAGTAGTGGTCTTCCCTCGTCTGTTTGAACAGGAAATAGGTCAGTAATTTGATTCAAGAGATCGGTACGTATGTATTAGTAAATCGTTAGGCAGTAACCGCGCAGTTATTTTCGCGTCGGAAAAGCGACTCGCTACGTGCGAAACGTGGCATTTCAGTTGATCCAGGCTGTATTTTCGCGCTCGCCGCCCCTCGAAAACGGCCCCAATACCGCCTAAACAGGCATTTCAGTTGATTCAGGCGGTATTTTTGCGCTCGCCGCCCCTCGAAAATGGCCCAAATACCGCCTAAACAGGCATTTCAGCTGATTTAGGCGGTATTTTCGCGCTCGCTGCCCCTCGAAAACGGCAAAAATACAGCCTAGAAAGGCATTTCAGCTGATTCAGGCTGTATTTTCGCGCTCAACCATACCTGCTTCACCCCAGCCCCAGCATCACCGGCACCCCAGCATCACCGGCACCCCAGCATCACCGGCACCCCGGCATCACTGGCACCCCAGCATCACCGGCACCCCGGCATCGCCGGTATCCCCGATATCACCAGAATCACCGGCTTACCTATGTTTTGAAGTTTGTAAATTACCGATCCCCTGAATCTGTACACGTCAAAACACCGAACGGTCATGAATATCTATGTAGCATTAAATTTCCATGCGGCAAATCAAAGTATAATCGGAATTGCATTCCGATTATGCGTGAAAACGAGCGATGTCAAACGAATCAAAAAATGCAAGCGCAACACTCGGAAAATCTTCCCCCGTCTCGTACATTGCAGTATGCTGTTCGCCGCCTCGCAAAAATAGCCGTTCCTATAAAACCACGGCAGCCACGCCCGGAGAGATGCGAAGAATAACCGCATATTCGCGGCTTTTCGACTGGTTGAGAGCAACAACGGAACCGCTTCGCACGACCGCAACAGCGTGACGTTTGATACAATGGGAGAAACAGAGTCGCCGGCTCGAAAATGTCCCCACAGCCGAACGATTTTTATAGGTAATTGACAGGAACACAAAATATAACAATAATAAGCGTATCGTCATTTTGGAGTGCAACATGCGGAAAACAAAAACGATCCCAGTTGTTATTGTTGTTTTTTTATTATGTGTATCCACGTTTTCGACGCTCCATGCGGACGGAATTCCCGAAATACCCGAAATACCCGAAATTCCCGTGGAAAGCGTTACGTTGGACCGCGAGCAGGTCGACCTTGCGATCGGCGACACCCTTCAATTGATCGCCACGGTTCTGCCGGAAGACGCAACGAATCAAGAGCTGATATGGACATCGGATGATGAAGCGATCGCGACGGTTGCCGATGGTCTGGTGACGACGGTTGCGTTGGGTGAAACCATCATCCGCGTGACCACGGTCGACGGTTTGTTTGAAGCGCAATGCCGGGTCCGTGTTCTGACGGAAGTTCCCGTAACCGGTATGACGCTCGGCGAAACGGAAGCGTATATGTTTCCGGGGGAGTCGCGACAATTGCAGGCAATTTTCGAGCCGGACACGGCGTCCAATCAAAATGTTTCATGGGTATCGGCGGACGAAAGCATTGTCAGTGTCACCGAAGAGGGTTTGATTACCGTTCTTGCCGATGAAGGGCAGACGGAGATTTTCGCGACATCCGAAGACGGCGGGTTTACGGCCTCCTGCGTCGTCAGCATACAAGGGACACAGCTGGTGGTTACCTCGCAGTATACGATGGATCGGGAGAACGGACTTATATGGGGTCTCGAAAGAGTCACGACGGGCAGTATTTTTCGAAAGAAAATGGGGAATCGCCCGGAGCACATCGTATTTCAAAACCTCGCAGGGGAGGACTATAACGCAGTGATCGGCACGGGCACGAAGGTTTTGTTGCGCGCCGGGGACGGAACCGTTCAGGATGAATTAACGGTCGTGGTCAGCGGAGACGTCAACGGGGACGGTCTGATCACGATATCCGATTACACCCTGATCCGTTTGGATATTCTGGGCGTAATGCCGCTGGATCCCGGCTTTTTTCGCGCGGCGGATATCAATCAGGACGGAGTCATCAGTATTACGGATTATACGCATATCCGCCTGGACATCCTGCGGCTGGAACCCCTTTCCGCGGAGGTCTATACGCCGGCACCGATCAGCAATCCCAAAACCGACCAATTTGTAAAACATGCCTTGGCTCAGCTGAGCAAGCCGTACGTTTTCGGGACGCAGGGCCCCAACACCTATGATTGTTCGGGCTATGTCTATTATTGTCTGTATCAGGCCGGCCTTCGCGCGGGATTCTATCGGGCAACGGCCGATACGTACAGCAAGTGGTCGAGCTGGTTGCTTGTCGAAAAAGAGGACCTCCGACCGGGTGATTTGATGTTTTATATTTCGGATGAAGACCCGACCGTTATCGGACATGTCGGCATCTATTTGGGGAACGGGTACCACATTCATGCATCGTCGTCGAACGGCTGTGTTTTGATTTGTCCCTTTGAGGCCTGGTATGACACAAATTTCAGTCACGGCCGTCGCGTCTGGACATAGACAGAAGAAGGAGAACAACAATGAAGATACGCCCCAAAAGCTGGATCGCTTTGCTTGCCCTGTTGCTTTTTTACCCGATGCTGACGGTGGCGGCGGCGACGACCCCGAGCGCGTCGGTCACGATTCCCAACGTCAATTTGAATCCCGGGCAGACGTATACGTACACGATTTCGATCAGCGTCAGCTCCGCCTTCGCGTGTATGGGAAATATCAATGTGACGGGGGTAACGGAAGCGTCGGAGACGTTCAGCTGGGATACGAGCGGGACGAGCAACGAAAACGCGACAATCACCAAAAAAGTAACGGTGAGCATACCGAAAAGTGCTCAGCCCGGACAAACCTTTACCATCAGTGTGACCGGGCAGGTGTCCGCGTATTCGGACGGGCTGGTGACGGAGAAATATTTTTCGCAAACGAAAACACTTAAGGTGGTCCGAATCCCTCCGACACCGACACCGACACCGACGCCGACGCCGTCGGAATGGGAGCTTGCGTCCGAGGCGATCGAGGCGATGGATCCCGACGGCGAACTTAAGATCGACATCACGGAAAACGCGCTCATGCCGGCATCCCTGCTTACCGCGATTGAGTCGAAGCAGGCTCGAATATCGTTTCGGTTTGACGACTATACCTGCGTGATCGACGGTCGAAAATCCGGAGATCCGGAAGGTCTGGACATCATTGATCTCTCGCTGGATCGGGAAAAAAGACAGGACGTGTCGGCGGCATGTGGTCAGGCGGATCTATATCAGCTTTCCTTCACGCACCCGGGCGCGTTCCCGGGGCTTTTCGAGTTTGTGTTCAAGGCGGACCAAAACGTGCCCGGCGACAAAGTATATTTGTATGAATACCTTGACCGCGCGGGCGTTTTTGCCGGAGATCAGACAGCGGTCGTTGATGAAAACGGCGATGTTGCGTTTTTGCTGTCTGAGGGCGCCGATTATGTTGTGACCTCCGGCCGGATCGAGGGCGCCCTGCGCAATTTTGATGATACGGATCAAGTGGAGGCGGCGCTTCGCGCATCCGAAGAGGAGGTCAAGGCGCTCGAGGGACAGATCCTGGCGCTGGAGGCGGAAAAGAACGAAGACGCCGTTTCCGGCGATGATCCTACAGTCGCCGAAAAGCCACAGAGCAAGATCTTTCCGGCGCAGATTTCTCTTACGTCGATTGCCTTCGTTGCCGTGCTGATCGGAGTGGGAGCGGCGGCGGTTTTCGCGACGCTTTATGTTTGCAAAGCCGGACCGTTCAAAAAGCGGTCCTCGTGAAGCTTTATGTCTGTAAAGCCGGACCGTTTTGATAAGCGAAAAACAAATAGGACCGGAAGAGAGAAGCGATTGATCGATACGTGAGTTTGTGACAGACAATGAATTGCGACGCGACTCGTATTTTAGAAAGTCTCGAAAATGCGCATCATCGAAAACGGAGATGGGCGTTTCCCTCATTTGTGTGTTAGGGAGCGCGCGGTCCCTCTGTCGGTTCGAAAATACCGCCTGGATTCGCATTTCAGCTGTTCTAGGCTGTATTTTCTCGTTCCCGGTCCCTCCGCCGGTTCGAAAATACCGCCTGGATTCGCATTTCAGCTGTTCTAGGCTGTATTTTCTCGTTCCCGGTCCCTCCGCCGGTTCGAAAATACCGCCTGAATTCGCATTTCAGCTGTTCTAGGCTGTATTTTCTCATTTCAGATCCCTCCGCCGGTTCGAAAATACCGCCTGGATTCGCATTTCAGCTGTTCTAGGCTGTATTTTCTCGTTTCCGTGCAGTGGTAAGGTAAAACTGGACACGAGGGGGGTAGATATTGGACATAGTGATTCAGCATGACAAACCGGAGAAATTCACTGTTGGACAACGGCTACATGCCAGAGCAAACAGGAAACTCATCTTGAAATACACGAAAGAAAAAAGACTGGGCAACGGAATAACTGAAATATAAGATCTCGCAACAAAGAATTTGTCCGTTTATGGCAAAAAATCTTTCCTTGCCCTTGCTTGTCGACGCCGGATCTCGCCGCTTTCGAAGCACGATCGAATCGTCTCACTTCGCCGCACTCTGTCTCGTTGCGCCGAAAATATTTCTCGCACGTATAGCCGGGCCCCGGGCAGACCCGGAAGGAGCGGGCCGCGGATTAATCAATCCTCGCACAAATACCCGGGCTTCTTATAAAGAAACGCTTTGTTCGGCACGATGATCGCGTCCCGCACTTTCTCTGTCCAATCTTCGGCGGCGACATCCTTGATTGCGATCGACACATCGGAAAGATCACAGTTCATTGTATCCGCGACGACGAGCGCAATCTGATCCGCGCATTTTTGTTTCTGTTCCTCAGTCCTTCCGGGGTAGCATTTAATGTCAACGTGCGGCATAGTCAATCCTCCATTTTCGAAAAGTATTTGTTTATCCGGATTCGGGCAGGTGAGGAGCGATCCTCCATTTTCGAAAAGCGCCATCAGCTAATCTCAAATCCCCATATTACGATTGTTTATCCGGATTCGGGCAGGTGATGATCCAACGATACCCGAATCGATCCTCGAGCACCGCGCCCATCCCGCCGTCGTCGGGCGCCGGGTGAGGCACAAGCGGCGAAATCACGCTTCCGCCCTCGGAAAGAAGCCCGCAGGTGTCCGTGGCTTTTTGCGGGTCGTCCATATGCACCATCAACTTGATGCTCGCATCGGTCCCCTTGCGATCAAAGGAATCGCCGGCGCTCATATGCGTTTCGCCCACCAGAAATTCGACGTGCATGACCTTTCCGATTTGAGTCGGATCCTTCGCGGAAAGCTCGCTCCAACGCGACAAATACAATATCTCTCCCCCGAAAATCTCCGTGTACAGACGGATCGCCTCTTCGCATTCGCCGTTGAAGTTCAGGTAGGGGATTACGGATACGCTCATGTGTTTGGACCTCCTTGCCGTAAAAATGGACACGATGATCAATTAAATTGCCCCGATCGGAACGATTCGGTTCCGATGATCCAGCGGATAAATCATGGATGCCAGACAGATCACCGCTCCTTCGCCGATTTCCCCGGGAAGAGAATCCAATACGGTGAAATTCTTGAGTGTGTCTTTTCCGGGATCCGCGGACTTTTTGATCTCGATCGGGTAGAGGATACCGTTCTCGAGAATGATGAGATCAATTTCTTTTCCGTTGTTGTCCCGATAATAAGAAAGTCTGCTTCGCACGTCGATTCCTTCATTTGAGTATTGCTTAATGATCTCGGATACGACATACGTCTCAAACATGGCGCCTGCCATTGCCGATCGCTCCAAAACACGCGGATCATTCCAAAGGCTCAAATAGCAGGCAAGACCGGTATCCATGAAGTAAAGCTTGGGTCGCTTGACGATTCTTTTGACGGTGTTTCCCGAATACGGTTGAAGGAGATAGACCAAGCCGGAGGTAACAAGCAAAGAGAGCCAATGATCGACGGTTTTCGAGTCGATTCCGACATCCTTTCCGATATCGGAAAGATTTAGTTCCTGTCCGGTTCGTACCGCAACACTCGCAATAAACTTCTGGAACTTGGATTCATTCTTGATCTCAACCAGATCTCGAATATCCCGCTCGATATAGGTCTGCATATATCCGCCAAAATAACTCTCCGGAGTCAATTTCGAATCGGTGATCATTTTGGGCATACTGCCCCGATATATCTTGTCGAAAACCGTTGTAATCGTCTCTTCCGTCATGATTTCAAGCTTTTGATCGGGAAGAAACGGGGCCTCTTTTGTGCGTAATATCTCCGCACGACTCAGTCCGTATAAAGACAGTATTCCGACGCGCCCAGCTAATGACTCGCTGACGTTCTTCATCAGCCGGAACATCTGAGATCCGGTCATATAATACTGACCCGGTGCTCCGTTCTCGTCGATCCGAATCTTGATATAGGGCAATAATTCGGGCGCGTACTGGATTTCATCAATAATGACCGGCGCGGGGTATTGCTGAAGAAAAAGCTCCGGATCGTTTCTGGCCAGATCGCGGATGCGAGGATAATCCAACGTGACATAAGTGATATCATCATTATTTCCGCAGACCTCTTTGATCATTGTCGTTTTACCGGTCTGGCGGGCGCCTGAAATCACAACAGCGGGATAATGCCCGGAAAGGTATTTGAGGTGTTTTTCGATTTTCCTTTTTATATACATACGGGAGGTACCTTCCTTGAAGAGCCGTTAACTTCAAAGATATGATAGCATGATCAAAGCAAACAATCAATACAAAATCGGAATAGCATTCCGAAAATGTATTAACTCCGGCAGGGAATGAACACTTCTTTTTTTATTGTTTGATCCGCCTCGAAAAGCTCCCGGCCCATACTAATCTTCGATAAACTACGCTCGAAAAACATTAACATTAAAGACTCCGAGCCCGATTACGGCAAAAATTCCGAATCCGTAAAGAAACACCCCCCATTTTGGCTTTTTGAAGAAGGGCGCTTTTCGAGCCCTGACCATTGAGAAAACGGTAAGAATTAAATACAAACTGACCAGAACAAACCTCGTGTAATACCCGCTCAACATTTCCCAAACCGCCGTGGAGAAGAGGAGTAGCAGGAAAAGTCCGGTCGGAATCACAGTGAGGAGACAAGCCGGTTTGTTCTTGAAAGGATAGATGGCAATCAACGCAAGCAGTAAAAGCGGAACGATGATGTACTGGACAAAGAGCGGAATCTAGATAAACAGATCGAATAACCAATTCAGTATGGGCATGATGATGTTCTCCTTCAAATGAGCTCAACCGGAGCGCTTAGCGCATCGTCCATGTGCACCATCAACCGGATGCTCGTTCGCGCTCCGCGCGCCGGCTACTCCACCGGTATCGCAGGAAAAAACATTTTTGCCGTGCCCTGATGAACCGGTTTTTTTGTATCGTAACGTATGAGAAAGCCGGGTGTGCCGGCGGTAACGGCGTTATAGACTGACGAAGATACTCGGAAGTACCGATTCATTCCGTAAGGGACTTTTACGTATACACTCAGCGTTTTTCCGTATTGATGTCGGGAGACTTCCTTTTCGATCACGAACGAATCCATAATCAGATAATCTCCGTGAAGCAGTTTCATATCCCGACGCTTATTGCTGAAAATCATCAGAAGAAATACGACAAGCATCAGAGCGCCCGGAATAATGTTAAAGGGGAAAGCGCGCATACTGGCCAGAAGGAATACGATACCTACGAAACTGAGTTCAACAATAACGCCCTTTGTCACTTTGGTCGAATGGTTCAAGCGCTTATTAAGCGTCCAGGCGGCGATGATCTCCTTTTCGGAATCACTCGGAACTCGCCAATCAGAGTTTAAAGAATTTTCCAATTGCTGCGTTCTCCTTTTCGAAAAACATCAATCTCTGCCCCGGCCGGTTCCGCGGCGATCATCTCCGTCTCGGAAGTGTAATATATGGTCATATAATAAATGATTGTAGCATAGAGGGCGCGCACAGGAGTGCTTGAAATCTTTCCGGAATTCCCGGATTGACCTTTCGGCATTCCGAAGTATCATCGTCAAGAGATCTCGGGAATGAGCGAGTTTCAGTGAGCGATTAATGCCCAAAAACCAGCATTTTTGAGGTATAGTTGAAGAGACAGGATCAATTCGGCAGATCGTCCGCCGCCGAGCCGCATCCGGAAGCAAGCGGACGAAGCGTTCTTCCCGGGCGTACCGCCAAAGGAGCCTCCATGAAAAAACTACTTTTAATCGTTTCCCTGATCTTATTTGTCGCGACCGTGATCCTACTGGTCCTTTTCATCCAAATGAAACTCGACCCGAACATCGGGGGAAAGCTTCCGTACGGCACCTATACGATGGCGGGCACGGACAGCCAAATCGAGCTGCGGGACGACGATACACTGATCATTCGAAACTACGATCTGTCCGCGCTCGAGAAGGAAACCTATGAAGATGCCACGATCGCCCTTCGAAACGACAGACGCAAAGAGGACGACAAACTCACGGCGGAAGAGGAGCGGGAGATCCGGGACGCGATCGACCTCGACCGCCAGTTTCTCGACCGGGAGAGCATGTTTTTCCGGGTCTCGGAGGACGACTTGATCGGGCTTTACATCCCCGTCGACAACTGCGATCTGTTTTTGTATCTGGAGCTCGACGCGAAGGAAAAAACGATCGTTTTCGACGACAACACCTTTTCGCTCGAAAAACGCTGATTTTCGCTCGAAAAGCGCTGAGGCGCGGGAAAGTCGGCGAGCGGCACAGGGACGGGTCAATTCAATCGAGGGTTATCCGGACTCGAATAAGGCGGGGGGTACCGGGACGGATCGGAAGGAACTTTTTGAGGTTCCTTCATCAGAGCCAATATGCCCCCGATCAGGAACAGGATCATAGATACAACATTGAAATAAGCCAATATACTGAGCACCGCCGCGACGATCATCATCACGCCGGATGCCACATTCTTTTTTTTGACGATAATGCCGCCGATCAGACCCAGTGCGGCGGCAATGAAAGAAAGGACACCAAAAATGATGAATAATGTTGCTGAAAATGAGATCAGTCGCGAATCAGGCAGAAATTGTCTCCCCGCTTCTGTAGTCTTATAGATGTTTTGCCATATTTCCGGATTGATAAATATCACACCGGTAAATAAAAGAAACAGACCCAAAAGAATGCAAAGTACCCCGCCGATGATGCCCAATACCATGCTTGCGTTTCTCACAAAGAACCCCTCCGTACAATCGCTCCGGCCTGCTCCCCAAGTTCGCCCGCGAATCATGTTCGCATTCTGTTGTAATCATAAGTACACATTCACGCGGCGTCAAGTCGTTACGGGAGAAGGCCCTTCACCCATTTTCGTGAAAAGCAAACAGGAGACCGCCCCGCGATCGCTCCGTTGCCGTTTTCCTGCGGCCAACCGGGTCATGATCCGGAATTCATCGCGACCGGTCTCTCACGCGCCCGCCGTTTTCCTGCGGCCAAACAAATCAACATCCGGAGTTCCTAAAAATTTGAGGTACGTTTGCGAAGCGGAGTGCCCGGCAGATGTCTTGGCGGCATGTTTGTTATTCGCAACACATTCTATTGCACGCAAAATGGCGCGATTGACGAATTTTCAGGTAGTGTCCGGCCGCGCGAGCGCTATACTACGCAGGCGGACCTCTCCTCGGGGTATTGTACGCATCATCGCCCCCGTTCCTCAACGTTTGCCGCGCCCCTCTCGGCTCTTATAAGAGGGCACGAATGGTGTATACTGATTAAAAATGAATTGAAACGACGATATGCCAATGAATAGGATCTGTGCCGGATTCAACATCAGCCCCTCGACCGATTTTCGAAAAGGAGCGCAATCCCGTGACAGAAGAATTAAAACTCATAAAAGACTACAGAAAAGACGATCCGCTGAGGACAAGCTTCAATACGCTTTCGAAAAGCACCTTTGACCTTGACTTTGAAGACTGGTACAGAAACGGTTATTGGACCGATAAATACAACCCCTATTCGATCGTCATGGACAACAAGGTTGTGGCGAATGTCTCGGTAAATCGGATGGAATTTGAATCCGACGGGAAAATCCGGAAATATCTGCAGCTGGGCACGGTCATGGTCGATCCGAAATACCGGCATCAGGGACTGATCCGAAGGCTTATGCTGGAGGTCGAAAAGGATTATCTCGAAAAGGTCGACGGCATCTATCTTTTTGCGAATGACAGTGTCGTGCGTTTTTATCCCAAGTTCGGATACCGGACAGCTACGGAGTACCGGTACACCAAGGAAATATCCCGTCCGGTCGACGCGGCGGGCGTGGCGGGAGCCACGCAGGCCTCGCTCGTCCGCAACCACACCTACGCCCGCCCCGTTCCCATGAACAACAAAGAGGATTGGGCAACCCTGGAGGAAGCGATCGACCGCTCGGCCGGTAACAGCGCGTTTGACATGAAAAACAACAAAGGGCTGATCATGTTTTACGTAACGAAATTTATGCAAAGTAACGTCTACTTTGTTGAATCGGAGGGCGCCTATGTGATCGCGGAGATAGAGGATGCCGACCTGTTTCTGCACGCGATCTACTCGCCCGAACCGGCCGAACTGAACCGGATTATCGAAGCATTCGGAGAAGGAATCCGCAAGGTGACATTCGGCTTCACGCCGCTTAACGATAAAGACTATCAAATCGAAGAACTGAACGAAGAAAACACTACCCTATTCGTCAAAGGCCGCGGCTTTGATTGGCTGGAGCAAAAGAAATACATGTTCCCCACCTTGTCCCACGCGTAGGTGAGGGGGATACAGGCGGACGCGAGATCCGGATTACCCGCCCCGTAAGCGTAGGGCGAGCGCAAGACCCAGGGGCACGGATTCGGATCCCGTATCGCCCGCCCGAGACCCGTAAAGGAGGTCAACGCAATGTGTTTTGAATTTTTCAGAAGACTGAACGCGCGCAATCGAAAAGCGCCGCCCCCCGAGCCGATAGACCCTGAGTATCAGGAGCTCGACGATATCATGATGTACTCGGTGATCACCGATCAGGATCCGGAGGATCTTTTCGGGCCGGGCGGGGAGTGAAGAATCAAACAAAAAGCGGGCACAAGCAACCGTAGGAAGGAGCCCGATTTTATGTCGGAACTATTTAGGAATATTGATTGTATTGAATTTTATGTTTCTGATTTGGATGAAGGAATCAAGTACTACTGTGACAGTTTCGGGCTCAAACTGCTGTGGAGAGCCGAAACATCGGTCGGTTTAGGTATGGAAAATGAAATCGCCGAAGTCGTTTTGCAAACGGATCGGAAGAAAATGAATGTTGATTTCAAAGTGGAGTCAGTCGTTGATTCGCTGGAAATAATTACTGCTTCAGGCGGAAAGATTATCCGCGGCCCGTTTGATATTCCCATTGGGAAGTGCGCTGTTATACAAGATAAATGGGAAAACGAGTATATTATTTTAGATATGACCAAGGGGAAATATGTCACAGACGCAGATGGGAATGTTACAGGGGTGAGTAAAGACGAATGACTTCACACACAGGCAGTCTGTTCGTCCAAGCAAAAACGCAGGCTCAAAACAAAGTAAAAAGGCACATCTTCAAGTAGCCTTGCCGCGGGTGCTTATGCATTTATCCACGACTTCCCTCCTTATTGCGTGAGGACGGTATAGCACGCTCACTTATCTTTCGAAAAAAAGTGCTTCTGCTCACACCAAGCGCTGTGCAGGCTTCCTGCGCGGTTATCTTTCCGCTTCTGTATTTTGATACGACTTCAATAAGCTTCGTATCATCAATTTGAACAGGGGTCCGGCCGCGGTACTTGCCTTGAGCCGCAGATTCCCTGATGCCGAGTACCCGCTTCTTTTCGATGTAACTCTTTTCTTTTCGATAGAGGCTCATCAGAAGGGAGTAATATTCTCTTCTGTTGCTGTCATTAATCGAAAAATCTTCTGCCGTAACATCGTCGCCGGCGCAGATAATCCGGAGGAGCTGCTGTATCGTTGCCGCCGACCTTGGCTGTGCCTGTTCGATACGTGTATAGTTTACGCACTGCTTCGCTTCATCGGGATTCCATCTTACTACGTAGAGGCCATCTCCACTGTATCTTGTATTTGTTCGGATCAGCCACTCCAACCGGTTCAGATAATCCATCTTTGCGTCCGCAAGTAATTCCCATAGATCTTCGCGGTTCTCGGCGGGCGTTCTTTCGCTGATAAAAACCGGAGTCCTGTTTTCCCGAACATAACGGGGCTTCCTGAGGTCCATGTCCAATCCGGGAATCCCCTGAAACAATTCACCGGTCAGCAAATCGATAACACTATAGTTCGGCGTGAAGACGTAGGAGAAGCTCTCGTCTTCACGCAGAATAAATTCTATCGCAGAGATTCGGTAGGTGAATCCCAAAGGGTCATCCAGGCAAATCATTCCTGTCGTTACGATCTGATTCATATGCAGTCCTTTTCCAACAAGTCGTATGTCGATTTGATAATCAGCGCATAGCGGGCCTCAAGCATGTGCTTGTAAAAACGTTTGTGGATCTCGCTGATAAATGGCGTCTCATCTACCAGTGCAAATATTCGCTTCATATCGAGCCTCTGATAGACCGAAGCAAGTGCTGTGTTACATTCCCGAAAAGCACAGCTATGAATCACTTCATAATATGAGCTCTTCTTACCATCCAGCATGATTTGTGAGGTCGGAAAAGTAAATACCCTCTTCTGTGTTTCTTCAACAGAGATCATGACAGATTTCATCTCTTCTTCGCTCGTCATGCTTGGGAACAGGCAGGATCCATTATCAAACACAGGAGCAAGTGAATAGGTGTTTTTTATCTTAATAAAACCCCAGTTGCTACCGTGCCGGTCAAAGTTGCCAAGCAGAGCATCCACAATATAGATCTCCCAGAAGGAACGTATCGTTTCTTGCACCTGCGTCAGTTTGGAATTATACTCAAGCATCTTCATGATGTCTTCATACGAGTACTGATATCTTTCCTTATCCTGATCCAGCGTACTCTCCCCAACATCGTTGAACGGCACAAATTGTACTCCGGGCTCAATAAAGTCCTTACATGCCACGACCTGCTCCCCGTGATAGAGGCCTAAATACGTCTCTTGCGTCGAAAAGCCCAACAAAGCAAACACATGAGAACCAATATATTCTGAAATGTGATTGTATCGCAGACCAAAGGCAGTCTTCTTCCGGAACTTCAGCATATACGGAGATCCGTTGATCAGGATACCGACCTTCTTCTCTGATCCGCTATAGTAACGATTACTTAATGGATACATCGAAAAATCCATGCCTTCACCCCCTGATTATGATCATATCAGAAAAAAGGACAGTGTCAATAGAATATAAATTTATTTATGAGACTGTCGAGAGAGCGCAAGTTAAAACGGATGGCAGTCTCGCAATAATAACTTAATTCTAATGAGACTCTCTGATTGATAATACCGTCGAATGTTAGAGGATCGATCTCTCGTTCTTCATGCCCACCTCTTCGTCATTATTTGCCCTTTATCCGATCGTTTTTTCCTCAAATTGTCACTTGACTCAAAAAAGCTGTCTCACCGGATGGGAGCAGTATAACTCCTGGAGATTCCGGAGGCATTTGCCTATTGTGATCAATTGGTGATCTATTGCCCTGAAGACTCTTACGCACAACTTTTCGCGAATATGAATGAGATCGAGTTTGTGCTTGTTGAATAGCGGGCGATTTGGTTCTTTCACATATTCGTTTTTACGCGTAAAATTAACTGAAGATTTCATGACGGCGCGAAGATTCGCATCAAGGTCATTTTGCCGAAATCGAGCTCGCGGATCTTCATGTTTTTCGAATTCACACCAGTAATGCGCACTCGATCAAATAATCAAACGGAGAACATAATGACTGGTTTATGGATTTTCTTCAGCGCCTTTTTGATCGCCGGTATTATTTTTTCGATCGTCGGATTTCGAAAATTCAAAGATCCGTTCGATTCGAGGAATTGGCTTTTCATTGGCGCGTTATTGTTTATTGCGCCGGTGTTGCTGACGGTGGGATTCTATACGATCATCCAATTCACTTCTCCATCGAAGATCGATCTATCCCGGTTTCTGTTCGGAATCGTTTTTTTTGAAGTAATAATATTGGCGGTCATTTTATTCGCTCGTTTTGGGATGGCGAAAGATCACGTCGCCAGAAAGATAATATTGGGCTTTTCCGTTTTTCTCTTCATACAACTGCTTGTTCCTTCTCTATTTTTCACATCATCCGCTTTGGGACTACCTACATCGGGATCCTCCGGCGATTATAAAAGGTATAAAGATTTCACATACCAGGTAGAAGACGGGGAGATCGCCATTTCGTATTATTCCGGACATGACCCGATCGTAGTGGTTCCGTCCAACATATATTGGAAAAAGGTGACAAGGATCAAATTAATCGCGTTTGCCGAAAACGACATAACCGGTATTGTGATTCCCGATAGTATCAAGACAATTGACGCGGAGGCTTTTCGAGAGTGCAAATCCCTCACGGATATAACCATTCCGGACAGTGTGACAAGTATCGGCGAAGAAGCGTTCCGCTTATGCTCCGCGTTGACGGAGATCAACGTATCATCCGGCAATCCGAATTATACAAGTGTGGAAGGCGTATTATACAGCAAGGATATGACAACGCTCATCGCTTGCCCTCCGGCGAAAAGCGGATCGGTCACAGTACCGGACACAGTAAGGTATATTGGCGTGAGTGCGTTCAGCGGTTGCTCTAAACTTACGTTCATCACGATGCCCCCACTAATGAAGAGCATCGGAGCTTTTGCATTTTATGATTGCTCATCACTTACAAGTTTAACCATTCCGGTCGGTGTGACGAAGATCGAGGACGCTACATTTAGGGGATGCACCGGTCTTACGACCGTCACGATCCCGGAGGGTGTAACCGGCATCGGATTATCCGCATTCAACGGATGCAGTTCGCTGACTGCCGTCACGCTCCCCAAAAGCTTGACGGGCTTCGGCAAAGACGCGTTTGCATATTGTGATAAGATGGTCATCCATTGCCCCCTGAATTCGGGCGCGCAACTTTTCGCGGAAATGAATGGGTTCGAGTTTGTGCTTGTTGATTAGGGGTCGGGACTTGCTTATCACCCTGCGCCACTTTAGAGGTAACCCAACATGATCAAAGCCCTGTTTCTTGATTTTTACGGAACTGTCGTCCATGAGGACGGGGCGGTAATTGGGGAAATTACGCAAAAAATATTCGAGACGGGTCGCGCGGCCGATCAGAAAGAAATCGCTTCTTTTTGGTGAAACGAATTTCAAACCCTGTTCAGCAATTCTTACGGGGAGACCTTTGAAACACAGCGGGCACTGGAGATCCGGTCTCTTCGGAAGACCGTCGAGAGATTTCTATCTTCGGCGGACCCGGAGGAAATGAGTCGTCTCCTGTTTGAGCACTGGCGGCGACCGCCCATTTTTACTGAATCCAAACGGTTTTTCGAGAAGTGCCCGGTTCCGATCTATATCGTTTCCAACATCGATACCGGAGATATCATGAAGGCCCTGGAATTTCACGATCTCAAGCCCGCGCAGGTCTTTACTTCAGAAGACGCGAAGTCATATAAACCTCGAAAAGAACTCTTCGAACTCGCCCTGCGCGGTACCGGATCAAGGCCGAAGGAGGTCCTTCATATCGGGGATTCATTGACCAGTGATGTGCAAGGCGCCGCCTCATCCGGCATTCGAGCCGTCTGGCTGAACCGATCCCATCGGGAGGTGCCGTAAGGAATTATTTCGGTCGGGGATTTGATGGAAGTGTTTGGGATAACGGAGTTGGAGGTTGGGGAAGAGTGAGGGATTGTTCCTCAAGTGGTTATCCTCAAATGTAATCATGGTGCGAATGTTTACATTCACCTGACGATAACTCATGCTACGGGATCACGATCCAGATCACTTTTAGGATAACAGCCGGTCTCTTTCAACTTTTTAAATAGCTCCGAGCTGCCGTACTTCATCGCATATTCCATTTCGCTTCGGAAAATTTCGATGCACACGAGCAGTCCATACATCTTCCCGTTAATCAAAAAATCCTGTCCATCAATCTTATACGCATCAAATACCAAACAAGTATTGTCACCATTGTCATTCGGGATTTCGCACGTGTCACCAGGCTCCAATTTTGCCGTATAGGAATAATTGCCTATAGTTGTAAATATCCCGCAGATCCTTCTTTCAATCGTATCAAAAGGATCTCCTTTCGCTCCTGTCATCGCACCCACCGGTTTATCAATTTTATGTCTGGTGAACGCAAGCAGCTCAAACATGCCGTTTATGTTTGGAATGGGTCCCTTATTCTCGCTTTCAATCAATTCCATCGTCGCAAAGGCCATACCTTCCCGTGCGTTCGGGAAATAGTACATATCAACCGCGCCCCCGACCTGGAAAGGTATAATTGCATGTCCGACAAGTCCATAAATTTCTCCGAGGATATTTTCCATAGCTTTTTTCTTAGCTTGAAAAAGCGGATCAATCTTTTCCTCTTTTTGTTTATCAATCAGTTTCGTTTTTTGCTTTTTCCCGATAAGTTTCTTGAAAATCTCCATACGAAACCGCCTCCTAATGGATGATAGATCTATATAGCATATTCATCTTCATTTTACAGTTATTATAAATATTATAATTGCTTATTTTAAATATGTAAATTTGCATGCGTCTGCTTGTTTCCCTGCCCCAAAGCTTTATTCAGGAGCCATCCAATGGATAAAACCCTCGAATACTATAACCAATCCGCCTCCATCCTCCACGTCTCATTCAATGAGCTCACCATTATTGAAACGATGATCACCGGCGACGTCCGGAAAGGTCGGGAAAAGGAGAAGTGGCTGAATGGGGTGGTGAGGAAAAACTAAGACTCAATCATCACAGATAGCAATATCGGAGATCAAATCATGCATTTGGGAAATTCAGCGATTCAATAGTGATACAATAAAATAGTATTGGCGCTACCCGTTCGCTTCACTCGCTCCGGAGGCCCCTTCATGGCAAACCTGTTTATCGGACTGACTGACTATGACTGGTATGATTTTTTGCGGAGCAAGGGATACGATGAGGTGAATTTCTGGCGGCCGGGCGGGACGGCGTTCAAGGCGCTCCGGCCGGGCGAGTTGTTTCTTTTCAAGCTCAAGAGTCCGCATTACGCGATCGTCGGCGGAGGGTTTTTCGTCAAGTATTCGCTTTGCCCGATCGGCATGGCGTGGGAGGCGTTTGAGGAGAAGAACGGCACGCGCGATTTCCGGGAATTCTCGGATCGCCTGCGCAAGTATCGCGAAAAGAACCGGATCGAGACGCCTTATCCATCGGTCGGGTGCATCGTCCTGACGTCGCCGTTCTTTTTCGATCGAAAAGATTGGATCCGCCCGCCCGAAAACTGGCCGTCCAGCGCGGTGGTCGGGAAGGGCATGGATGCGTCCGGTGCGGAAGGCCGCCGCCTGCTCCGGGACATTGAGGATCGGCTCGTCGGAAGCGCGGAGGTGCCGATCGCCTTTTCGGAAGAGAAGCCGCGCTACGGCGAGGGAACCGTGAAACTGCGACTCGGACAGGGCGCTTTTCGAGTGTCGGTCGCCGACGCCTACGAACGGCGCTGTGCTGTCAGCGGCGAAAAGACACTCCCGGTCCTCGAGGCCGCGCACATCCGCCCCTACTCCTCCGACGGCCCGCACGAGGTCCCCAACGGCATCTTCCTCCGGTCCGACATCCACACGCTGTTTGACGACGGCTACATCACGATCGCGCCGGACCATCACATCGAGGTCAGTCGCCGCTTGCGCGAGGACTTCGGCAACGGCAAGATCTACTACCTCTACCACGGCCAAAAGCTCGCCCAACTCCCCGTCACGCCCGCCGACCTCCCCTCGAAAAGCTACCTCGAGTGGCACAATGAGCGGGTGTATTTGGGGTAGATAGAGGCGTGGTTGCGGCGGAGTGTTTTCGAAAAGGGACAAGAATGGGACATGGTGCGCATGTATAATATAAGTAGTATACTTGTACTTGATAAGTTTAATTAGGTTTTTAGAGGGGCAATGAACCAATGGACATGATAAATGCCCGGGTTAGACATGAGCGCTTTGGTGACGGTCTAGTATTGTCATTTGATGGCGAAAGCATTACGGTCTCGTTTTCGGGCGTGGAGAAAAACTTTCAGTATCCTGAAACTTTTGAATGGAGAATGTTTGCACTAGATCCGTATGTTCAGGCACAAATCAATCGTGATGTCCAAGCAAAACAACAATTAGAACAACGAACGCCTGGAGAGGCCGCTGCTCGAAAAGCACTCGAGCACTCGGCGATCCAAGCCGATGCAACTCAACATTTCAAAACCTCCGTTGAGAGAGTTAGCACTTTGGTAACGGATCATGATGTGAAATTTATAACTGGTGAAAAGAACTCTGGATGTCCTGTCGAAACGGTCAAAACTGTATTTGGTGCTTGGCTATCCAACGAACACAAAACTCGTGTTGACCATAGTATTCTCATATCATCGATTGATAAGGCTTCAAAGCAGTTACTTAATAGCAAAGTTACATATTTACCACTATGGGAAATAACCAATCCGTCTGCTTTTTTCGACGTTTATTGCAAAGCGCGAGATAATAAATTTTTCAGAATAATGGACAGGAAAACCTACGTAGCTTTTATGAGAGATGGTAAAGTTTATCTAAAATTCTTAAAATCAAAGCCAGACTTCAAGACAAATAATATTGCGGAAGATATGATATCTTCCGATAAACATACCTCTTTAAAGAATACGATCAAAGATGCGGTTGTTAAGGTGCTATCAGGGGAGATGCGTCCCATGACCGCTGATGAGATTTTCACCAAAATACTTGAGCAAGGACTATATGCATTTGGAGCGCGAGACCCTTTGAATGTAGTTCGCTACACGATTGAAAGTGCATCTGACAATTCGGGGTATTCTGATAAAAACAGAGTTGCTGTGCCCCTATTTCATATTGATATTAATCCTGATGGAAAGAGGGTTTATTGCTTGCTGTGTAATGAAACACTTGAGAAATCTAGGGGAAAGCATTCCGTTATTGTTTCACAGACGACTTCAGATACCAGTGAGATTAGCATTTGGAGTGGCAAGGTTGAACAGGAATTCCAAAAATGGTTAGAGCGTGAGAATTATGCTCAGAAAACAGCGGATAACTACCGAAGAGCCACCGCTCAAGTTTTTCGTACTTACGCTTCATTAGCCCAGAAAGCAGTGGACACTTCTGTTATAGAACTGGAAGCAGTTCGTAAATACATAACTTTACTAAATGAAGACAGTGGTTTTGTAGAAGCAAATGCCACGCGGCATAACCAGTTCACCGCAGCTTTGGCTGCACTTGAGCGCTTTTATTCGACAGGCATTAAGACGGTTGATGGTGAGCACGACGAACAAATAAACAAACAACCCGAAATGACAAGCGTTATGTCTTCTTCAATCGCCAATATCGTTGATCTAGAGGAAGGGAAAGCGGGCATCAGGGAGATTCTTGAAGTCCACTTCCAAACGCTCTACGGCTACAGCAACATCAGTATCTTATGGAACGCGGCACAGGACGCTCTATCATTGTTTCTAAATGATAACGCAATAAATACTGCCGATGAATTGTGGCGTTTTATTTACCGCGCTTTCTTAGGTGAATATGTGATGAGTAATCCCCACATATGGAAAACAAATCCGAGTTATCCGCAGAGTTATGTTGGAGTTATTATCAATCTTGCGAGGCAGTTGGGTGGTACTGTTACGAGAGACCAGATAGATGAGTATTTTTCACGTATTAAGCAGGGGTCGCCGATTAACGCAACAATTATCCGTCAAGGGCTTTTGATGTTCTATGCTTCCAAGCACTTTATACTCACAGAAGCGGTAAATTTGACGAATGAGCGTTGTACTGCGATAAAAAAATCACTGGACAGACTGTTCGAACGTGAAAAGGTATCTTATATTGTGCTCCGAGACATCACCGCTGAATGGTTCTCGTCTTTGCCCGGAATATATGGCGGTTTGAATTGGACCGCGCTTCTCTTGCAAGAGGTTTTACGCCTGCGCCCGTCTATCGGCTACCGGGTCGTATTTTCCGGGCTTGATGGTCAGTCATTAGATACACTTGGGGCTGCTATTGTTCCAAGTAAGTCAGATATCATTAGCTTTGCGGATATTGTACACCGCCATTGCTATGAAAGAGAAATATTAGGTAAAAGAATGGTCACGGAAGACTTTAGAGCAATCCTGCGTGATGCAGGGATGCTTGAAGGAAACGAACTTATTTACAACCTTCACAAAGCATTAAGAGACTACCGTTTTGCTTTTACGGATGAAAACAGAATGGTTAAGATATTGGAGAGATAAGAACTATGTATGGTTATCAGTGGACTGACAAAAACGGAATATACCGCCTTGTACCGAATGCCAAGGTTATCAAGGAAATCCGTCCTGTTTTCAAGGAGGAGCTTGATTACTTTGGGCTCGGCGCTTATTGGAAGTATCCTAAAACCGATGCCCCACTCCTTTGGGCAGAAGGTATTCGGAGGTATGTTCTAAACGGCGAGGTAGTTGCTGAAGCCGTCGGAGGAGGATTTTATACAAAACCAACCATAAATGTGAAGAAAGAAGAATTGTCACTTAAAGCAATAGATATTGGACACTTATGGAAAGAAAACGAAAGCCTTATGAGAGGGCTTGAAGATACAGCGGTTGGCTTTATACGCCGCGTTCATGATGAATATGTAGCCAAAGGGATGAAATTTGTCGTTGCATTTTCTGGAGGTAAGGACAGCCTTGTCTTGCTCGACCTTGTCGCCAAGGCGTTAAGGCCCGACGAGTTTGTCGTTATATTCAGCAACACAGGAATGGAGTTTAGCACGACTATTGAAGCAGTAAAACGTGCAAAAGCCAACTGGTCTAAGCTACGTTTTTTTGAAGCCGAAAGCCATATGTTACCAGAATCCACTTGGGAAGCTTTTGGCCCCCCTGGTCGCAGGATGCGTTGGTGCTGTTCAGTTCATAAGTCTGTGCCAACCATGCTGAAATTACGTGAAATTACTGGTGACTATGATGCAAAAGCCGTAGTCTTTGAGGGCGTACGAGCAGAGGAGAGTTTCGCTCGCTCTGAATATGAGACGATTCGTGAAGGTGTTAAAAACATCAGCCAAGTAAACGTTAGCCCGATACTATCATGGGGTACAGCAGAAGTGTATCTCTATCTGCTCAATAACAAGATACTACTTAATGATGCCTATAAGGAAGGCTTCAACCGCGTGGGTTGCTCTGTGTGTCCAATGTCATCACCTTGGCGGGACCACTTGAGTTATGGTTTTCATAAAGAAGAAATCCAGCAACTGCTTGGCGTTGTCGAAGAATATGTCGAAAGGGTAAAGCCTGCGAAAAGCAAACAAAATTATATTGAAAATGGTGGATGGAGAGCGAGAATGGGAGGTCGCGGGCTTAAGAACGGTGGAAACCGCGTTACCGAAGTTATTGACGGTGATAAGATTATCTTTAGATTTACAAAGCGTACTGGCAACTGGTTAGATATAGCAAAAATACTCGGGGAAATAGTAGAGAAAAACGGAAAGTCGTACACTCAAATTATTTCTCATCAAACGTATACATTCACGCTATCGGACGAAACAGTGACGTATTCTCCGTATACTCAAATGGATAGATTCGTCATCAGTAGATTGCGTGGCGTCGCATATAAGGTGGCGTACTGTGTTGGCTGCAAGGCTTGTGTCGTGCAATGCCCGACAGGAGCATTTGAAATAACGGAAGATAGAAAAATCCTCATTCGCGAGGAACTATGCACTCATTGTGGCAATTGTATCAGCTTTACAGACGGTAAAGGATGTCTTGTCGCAAAATCTCTATCCACTACGGAGGGAAATAATATGCAATTAAAAGGTATGAACAGGTATCAAACATTCGGATTTAGACGTCCGTGGCTTGAGCATTTCTTTGAACATGGCACGGACTGCTTTACAAAAGGGCAGCTTGGAAACAGGCAATACGATGCCCTGCGTGTTTGGCTGCGTGAGGCAGAACTGCTTTCACCATCAAGTAAAGGTGATAAATCGGGAACAATGACCGAACTGTGCGAGCGGCTCCTACCACTTGGAGCAGGCAACCCGATTGTGTGGTCGGTGATTTGGACAAATCTCGCCTATAAATCTATTATTTCGAAGTGGTATATGCTATACGCTCAAACTGGTGAGACCTACGAGAAGGCCGAACTAGTATTTATGTTGGGAGACGACTATTCGCCTTCCACAAGGGACAATGCTGTGACGGCTCTCCTTGAAACTTTCCGCCATTCGCCAATCGGGACTACGCTTAAGCAAGGTATTCCGATTCCTGACGGTGCAAGCTTCAAATTTGTGAAGCAAGGTTGGGATACCCCAGAGGCGGCTGCTATACTCTACGCTCTTTACAAGTTTGCCGAGGAAACAGGGCGTTACACGTTTACTTTAACGCAGCTTGATAACTCTCGCGGCAATGCCGAAGCAAAAGGCGTAGACCCTGTAGCCATCTTCGGGTTGAACCCAGATAATTTTAAAGCTGTTGTGCAGGACATCGCATTACAGTATCCCGAATTCATCCGTGTGGCATTCGTCCAAGACCTTGACAATATTATGCTCGTGCCTGAAAAGAAAGCAATAGATATCCTCGATATAGTCGCAGAGTAAAGGAGATACGAATTATGAAATATAATAATTACATTGAATTGTCTGCAAACTATGAGTCAGTCGTTGACTTGGATGCAGAAGAACGTAATCCGAATCTGTGGCAGGAGTATATCGTTCATGACGACATGAAGAACGCTGTCGATGCCGTCTGCCAAACAATGTTGTGGGAGGACAACGACAAGCGCCGGTCGTTCTGGATTCATGGTGCTTATGGAACGGGTAAAAGCTATGCCGCTATTGTCCTGAAGCACCTCTTCGAGGACAGCGTTTCCAACATTGAATCTTTCATGAGCAGACCCTCACTTGCTGAGTACAAGAAGAGGTTTATTAAAATACGTGAGAAAGGCGACTTCCTTGTTGTCTGGAAAAGCGGTGCTACCGATATTAAGAGCGGAACCCATCTCATGATGGAGATGGAAGTAAAGATAAAAGTTAAACTGAAGGAAAAGTTCGGCGATAAAGCGTACTATGGAACAAGTTCGCTCATCAACGCTGCGAAGGATGCCATTAACGACCAGAGCATAAACTGGAACTATTTGTTTACGGATATTCAGTATGGATTGTCTGACCAATACTCAGATTTTGCCGAATTCCAGCAGGCGGTTTTGGATGGGGATTCGGATGCTATTCATTTAGTCAAGCGCATTTGTGACGATAACAAGCGCACTATGTTCACTGGTGTAGTTGACAGATTTGAAGAGTGGATAAAGGATATCATTGCCGGTAACGGACTTCAGGAAACTGGTATTGTCTTTATTTGGGATGAATTTACAGGTTTTCTGCGTGATTGCGGTGACGACAATGTGCTTCAGCGCCTTTCAGAGTTTTGCAAATCAGTCGATAAGGACGGCAAGGCAAAACCGAACGCGCCCTTCTTTATGGCCCTTATCGTCCATCGTGACCCGACTTGGGTATCAGAACTTGGCGACGAAACATACGAGCGAATACTGCACCGCTATCACGAGTTGAAGTTCCATATTACAGAGAGCGCTGCATATGACCTAATCGGTGATTCAATTATTCCACGACCTGGTATGGCTCCCCAGTGGGAAGAAGTAAAAAAAGACTTGATGAAGTCCATCGCAAAATACAAGACCGAATTCGATAATCTAGACCAGAGCATTAATATAAACGAGCGATTAGCGAAACTATGCCCGATTCATCCCATGACGCTTGCGATGCTTGCAACCGTGGCAGAACACTTTGGTGCTTCTCAGCGAACCTTGTTTCGTTTTATGAAAGATCGCGCAGAATCCTCTGAGGGTGTCGGCTTCATTCACTATATTGAAAATAACGAGCTTGATAAGTGGCAATGGCTGACAGCGGACTTTCTATGGGACTACTTCTTTACGCGCGCTAGCGATATGCGTAATTTTAGTGCCGAAGCCCGTAAAGTTATTCAGCATTTTCAAAATAAAGCGGGCTCAATATCAGATGAGTATGCGCTGCACGTCTTTAAGGCAGCTTTGCTCCTCATTGCTGTTATGAGTGGTAGCAACATCAGTAATCTGTACAGCAAGCAAAGCCGCTCGAGTGGAAAAATAGGAGCGACAAGAAATACGCTCTATAAGTGTTTTCGTGGACAACTAGAACAGGCTACAATTGACGACTACCTTGTCTCGTTTAAAGAAATCGGTCTGCTCAGCCTTGGAGAACAGCCAAACGGCGATGCTCGCCTGGAATTACCGTACACAGGCAGTACTGATACTTTCGATGTGCGGCTTGAGATGACGCAGAAAAAATACACACGCTATGCTCTTTTCACTGAAAAAGGGATCTTCTCAAAAGCCCTTGAGAACGGTATGTGGGATGCTACGAGAGCAACTGCCGGGCGTATATACATTTCTGCTTGCTCTTCAGAGACTAGTTCGCTGACTGCTCGTATTGGGGAAGTCAAGAAAGAACTTCAAAAGTTCCCATATAAAATAGGTATTCTTGTAGTAACGGTTTCAGAGGCAAGTGAATATACCAGTTTCCAATCTAAGATAAAACAACTTGCTTCTGAAGATGATAGCAAACGCCTTGTCGTCGCTATGCTTCGTGAGCCGTGTACAGTAGATATAATCGACCGTTGGCATAAAGCTATAACGCATAAAGAGCTTTGTGCCGAAGAAGGTAAATCAGGCGATGCGAGCAAGTATGAAACTGAGGCAAGCATGATTGTTGCCACATGGGCGGGTCCAGCCGTAGACTCTCAAATTTATGCCTGCTACGGAGACATCCAATTTACAGGTGTTTATGGAAAGAGCGACCTAATGAAGCGCATTGAAAAAGATGTTCTATATACTGTTTTCCCTGCCGCCCCGGAACGTCTTGTAACAGTAAATACGGCGTACAAAAAATGCACCGACAAAGTTGTGCTGGCTGGTCTAACTAAAAATGTAAGCAATGCGCAAGTCAACAATATCGTTAATGCACTAAAGGCAATAGGTGCTTGGGATATAGACGATTTGGATGGGTTGAAAAACTTGAGTGGCGGTAATGCGGATGTTATTTCTGCTCTTGCTTCTTATTTTCAGCAAGAATTTGCTCAAGGAGCAAAAATACCTCTTGATTTGCTTTGGGCTAAGCTGCAACAGCCACCATTCGGATATTATAACTCGATGACAGTTGGGTGTTTCATAGGACTTGCAATGCGTTCACTCGTCAACGGCTCATTTAATTGGTTTGACGGCATAAATACCCTGCCGCCTACTGCAGGCAATTTGGCAAGTATGGTAAACAATATGCTTGACGGAAAAACAATCAATCATAATCTCTCTTCTGGTTCCGCCATTTGGCAAAAGTTCAAACAGTATATTCAAAAACTGTTTGGCCTGTCTAATCAGGAGGCCGTCAGCGATGCCGAAGCTCGGAAATTCATAAAGCAAACGATAACCAGAAATGGCGTGCCGATTTGGGCATTGAAATATATATCGTCGGATAAATTTGGCGGCGATGAGTTTAAAACAGTAGTTGTTAAAATAACTGATTTATTGTGCAGCTTTATCTATGAAACCACTGAAGACCAAGAAACCATAATGGCAGAAGTGCTTACGCAGTTTAATGGGCGTGGACAGCTACGCCAAACGATGACAGCCGTTCTTGCTGATAAAACAGCAATGCTCTCAGCGTTCAAGCAATTCATGTTCGCTAATGTTAACGAAATAGAGGGTTTGAGCCAAAACCTTGACTTGACTGACAAGGATATTTTCGATGCCCTTCGAAATTATCTGCAGGATTCTATATCAGCTTGGCGCGAAGAGCAAGTGTCTGAAAAACTCGTAGAATTGGCACAGGAATTCAAAGTGATTGTCACCATCAAATCCGAGATTGGTGCAAGCATTAAAACCTATCGCGCAGCACAGACCGCACTAAACAATGTTTTTGAGCACATGAAGGTTCCTGGAACGGTCATAGAAACATTGCCAGTCAGCTGGATTCCTGCACTCAAACTCTTGCGTGGGATTTCAAAGACTGCGTGGTCTGACCTTTCAGATAAAGGCAGTATTGTGATGACCTTGGAAGGAAGTGCAAAGACTGCATGGGAGAACCTCTCGCAGCCAAAGTTGCTGCTTGAGGCCGTATTCAATGACCGTCGCGTTACGGTTACTGAGGACGAATTGGAAGAGATATATACCGCACTGAAACAGCAGACCTATGAGACCCCGGTTACCGCTTTTGACGCAAAATTGAGCGGTTTATTAGACAATGTTCAGTATACACGAGATTCAAAAAAAGCAAAAAAACTTTGGCAAGATATCAGCGGTACAGCCTCTATACGCGAATGGTGCAAAAATACAAGCATCCCGATAGCTTGGGTGTTTGAAGGTGCAAACATCGCTGCCATTAGAACGATAAACGACTTGCAAGATGGGCGCACTGTTGAAAAGGATGCACTTTCGCGAGCCATAGCATTTTTAAACGGGAATGGTCTCGCTGAACTAGAAGACACAGCATACATCACGAATAGGTTCTTTGCCCATATTGGAGAAAACTATCGCCCGGCTTTTAACACAGACAGAAAAATCCTCATTGAAAGGCTCAAGACCAACTCAAAACTGACATCGGACGTTTATTCTTGGGAGAGCAAAATCCCAGAGATTCGTGAAGTCCTTGATTCGTACCTTCAAAAAACGTATCAGGAAGAAGCTAAAAAGCGTGTAGGGTTAAAAATGTCTGAGAAGGAACTTAGAGATGCCGTGCTTCAGCTACTCGAAAAGAATCCTGAACTGTATAGCTATTTCCTGAATTAGGAGGGCGCTGTGATGAACATTGCAGAAATTGTTTTAAAGGTATCGAATGAAAGACAAACTCCCGGTCGATTCCCGACACGGTTGATTTTCGCACACAACTTCGCCGACTATCAATACTTGATAGGTGAGCTTAAGGCTGTTTGTGATGTTGCAATTGACCTTGCTGATTATACCAAGGGAGATGTCCTTCCTCGTTTCAAGGATTTGAAGAGTGAGATAGCCAAACATTCAGGAAAGCAGTTACTGCTGCTCTCGTTAGGGGAATATCTCCGCATATGTATAAAGCGTGAGCGTGACAAGACAACTGCTGTCTTTCCCGGAATTTGGGAACAGCAACAGTCTGAAAATTCAACCACAAAGTATATCATCCCTATATTTGGTGGCCGAGAGATTTTTGATTCAATTATGCCACTCCAAGATGAACGACAGCAACGATTCATTTGGGAGGTTAACGAATCGTCGGCTGAATCCGAATACAGTCTATCTGTTTATTCTCCTGATTTTGCTGATGCTACAACCGCAGATGCAGGGAACTTACAGGAATGGTTGCAAAAATGGACAACCTTGTTTGGAGACAAGAGCCGCAACAGCTTCTCTCTGCAAACAAAGTTATATCGCTATGCAGAGCCCACATACGGCGGAGTTCGATTAAGCATTATTGATGAACCCTTTATTTATGTAGTATCGCTTGTTACCGATGGTGAAAAGCTGAAAAAAGCTGATGGGAGCGAGGAGTTTTGGAAGTACATCGCACAGAATGTTAAGCAAGATAAACCCTTTGCAGAGACAATAAAATATCTGCTTAATATCGGGCATAGCTTTGACCCTGTTAGTGTTTTGGCACGTTTTAATGAACTATCAGATATGGAGACAAGCCTTTTGTTGATGTGGTACAAACTGTATCCATCTGATGATTACTACACATACGCAATTAACAAAGCGCCAACAGCGTCAGCAATCCCCTCCTCATTGCGGGATTCTATTTTTGAGTTGCCGAAGCTGACTGATACTTTCATTCAGCAGCGGACAGCTGCGTTACGGGTTCTTGACATTACTTATAGCGACGAGCATTTTATAAAACTTGACAAAGTTGCATCACCTGAATCGCGATTGATGATGATAACTTACAGATCACTTGCGGAACGTGCCTATGCGGTAAAAACAGTAAGCGGTCTTATACGAAACGGGGCAGATATCAGTGCGGTCGTCGAACTGTTAAAATCCAATTACCCTGATTTAGCAGAGTATTTAAATCCCGACACCACTGATTCGAGTGATATAACGCGATACTTCAATTGGTACCGTCGTAGTAAATTGATTAATAGGCCAAGCACCGATGTGCCGTGTTTCATTGATTTTGATACCATCAATAGCAGAAATAAAGTGATGCAACAAAATGGAACCAGCGATAGTCTTCCGTTTTGGGTTGACGGCTTAGGAGCCGAGTGGATTCCTGTTTTACTAAATAGATTAAAGGAACTTGATATTGAGGTGTACTTAAAGTCGGTAGTTGCAAAGGCACTTTTACCAACTGAGACTGAATACAATCACAAGTGGACCGCAGATGACAAAAAATGGGATAGGTTAGATAAGCTCTCCCATAACGGTATGCCTGATGACAAAGATTATTTTCTATGCATTGCCCGACAACTTGAGATCATGAACGAGATAGTTGAACACGTTGGAGAAATGCTAAAGAAAGTAGACAGGGTTATTATTACTGGTGACCATGGTAGCAGTCGGCTTGCCGCCTTGCTTTTTCACGATTCGAAGAACTTTGCTGTTGAACCGCCTAAGTGCTCTGTCGTGCGCTCTTTTGGCAGATTCGTTGAATTGAAGGACGACGGATATGTTTCGCTTACACCATCAATGGAGCGTGCAGAACTTGATGGAAAACATTTTATTGTAATGAAAACATACGAGCATTTTAAGCAGTCAGGTAATGCCGCTGCCGGAAATACAGATGAAAATGCCGTTGCAGGTGAGGTTCATGGTGGTATGACACCCGAAGAGTATCTTGTGCCCGTGATTGTCATATCTCGTAAAATCCCACTCCCACCCAAGGAAGCACCCAAAAGGCCAAAAGGGATTATGATTAATGATGATATATTGGGGTTGCCATAATGAGAGTTAAAAAAATATGCATTGATTGCGGTAAAAATTTGAGCAAGGATGAGGTTGCGCTATCACAAAAAATGCTCGGAAGAGAAATAACCGAGTTCTACTGTATCGACTGCCTAGCCGAATATCTCGAATGCGACCGCGACGACTTAGAAGTTAAGATATTAGAATTTAAGGAGCAAGGGTGTACTTTGTTTCTTTAGGAGGTTAGCGAATGAACAAGATCAAAGAAGTCTTTTCAGAGATGGTGGTCCTTAAAAATCCCGAGCGTACTAAATTTTTCGCCGACCTCAGTTTACCATCATATATGAGAGACTGGCTTGTAATGAAATTTTCGGACGAGAACGGGACCATCGACTATAATGGTGTGGCACATTATATAAAGAAGTACATCCCTAATCGTGAGGACTATGAACAGTTTAAGTTCCGGATGATCAATGGGGAAAGTGTGCGCTTTCTTGCACGTGTTCGCGTTGCTGTTGATGTCAAGACGGGTAAAACTCTATTTGAGCTACCTGACTTTGGAGGAACAAAGACGGGTGCAGGTGGCGAGGTTGCCAATGATGTCGTTAGTAGATGGCAAGATACATTGCTCCGCGAAAGCGAAAACTGGGGGATAATCGATCTCGTGTGGGAGCAGGATTTTGCCAAGAAACCGCCCCGTGGGTATATCAAACTGATAGGTTATCAGCCCTTCTGTCCTTACAACGTGGATTTGGAGTTCTATAGAGAAGCCCGTCTTAGTTTTACCACAGAGGAGTGGCTTGATTTGCTTATCTCTGCGGTAGATTATAACCCCGACGGCTACGATACGGAAGAACAAAAGATGTTCTTTATCCGCAGGCTACTACCATTTGTTGAAAGGCGTGTAAACCTGATTGAACTTGCACCTCGTGGCACAGGAAAAAGCTATGTATACGAAAAAATCAGTAAACGTGGATGGGTTGTTTCAGGTGGTACAATTTCAAGAGCCACCCTGTTTTATGACAATAATCTGAAAACCGCTGGGCTTGTAACTCGTTTCGACTATGTAGCTTTTGATGAAATACAAAATATGAAATTCCTTGAACCAGCCCAAATACAGGCGGCACTTACCACCTATATGCAAGATGGCATTGTAAAAGGATTTGATTCTGAGATTCCTGCAAGTTCAGGAATAGTTGTTTTGGGCAACATTGAAGCGGAAAAGTTTAATACGCAGGTAAATATGGTTGATGCCATCAATCCGATTTTTCGCAAAGCAGAGACTCTTGACCGAATACATGGCTTCATTCCAGGGTGGAAGATACCAAAGTTCCATCAAAACTTGGTTGCCAAAGGTTGGGCGCTTAATACCGAATATTTTGCCGAGGTACTGCATTCACTGAGAGATGAACTTGATTATTCATCCTTAGTAGATTCGTGCCTTGCAGTCCCACCAAAAGCATACAAGCGTGATCTTGATGCTATTGCTCGCTTATGCACTGGGTTTGTAAAATTACTGTTTCCGCATGCAAAAACCAGTGCAGATATTCCGAAGGACGAATTTGTAAAGTATTGCCTTGAACCTGCAAAGGCTATGCGCCAAGTGATAAGAAATCAGCTTCATGTTATTGCGCCGAAAGAATATGACAATCCTGCTGTGCCGGATATCCAGTATAAAGACTAAGAAATGGATGGTGAAAGCCTTGATATACGCCGACAATGCTGCTACGACTAGAATATCAGATTTAGCGTTTGAAAATATGCTCCCGTTCTTACGTGAGCAATATGGCAATGCCTCCAGTCAGTATTCATTTGGTGCTAAGTCAAAAAGAGCCATTGAGCAGTCACGGCGGCAGGTTTCTGAAGCTATTGGTTCTAAACCGTCCGAGATTATTTTTACTTCTGGTGGCTCTGAGGGAAATAGTTGGGTATTGGAGAGCATTCCTTCCCTGTTTCAAGGTGAACGGATTCATGTCGTCACATCTGCAATAGAACACCATTCTATACTTAACACCTGCCATTCCCTTGAGGAGCGAGGCGCTGAGGTGACCTATTTGCCTGTTGACACGAACGGTTGTGTTTCTGTCGGTGATGTTGAAGCCGCGCTTCGCCCGAATACCAAACTAGTGTCGATAATGTTGGCGAACAATGAGATTGGCACTATTCAGCCGATTTCACAGATTGGAGAACTTCTCCGCAGACATAATGTCCTGTTTCATACCGATGCGGTGCAAGCCATTGGACATCTTCCAGTAGATGTTGCAGCTTTGAATGTGGACTTCCTGACGGCATCTGCGCACAAATTTAATGGGGCGAAAGGAACAGGTTTTCTATACAAACGATCTGGGCAGACATTGTCGCCGTTGATGTTAGGTGGCGGGCAAGAATACGGGATTCGGGCTGGAACTGAGAATGTTGCCGGAATAGTCGCGGCCGGTTACGCCATAGAGGAAAGCGTTTGTGAAATGACCGAAAGAGCAAAGCACTTAAGATCAATGGTTGATAAAACGGTTAACGGAGTAAAAGATAAAATCCCCTTTGTAAGAATTAATGGAGATTGTGAAAACCGACTGCCGGGATTGGTTAATCTCTGCTTTGAAAACATTTCAGGAGAATCCCTTATGCATATTCTTGATTTGAAAGGAATATGTGTATCTAAAAGTTCGGCCTGTAATTCCGGTAAAGATGAAGCATCACATGTGCTACTTGCACTTGGGTTATCTGAGAAACAAGCAAAATCCAGTATTCGCATATCATATGGAAAATACAACTGTATTGATGAGGTAGAAAAAGTTGTAACGACTATTGTTGATGCTTACACAAAGATAATTGCTTGTGCCGATTAGAGATGTTCCTCGAGCTCACTATTCCAGTCAATCAATACGAGGCATCAAGCGTTAAGAGTTTCAACGATCACTTCCTCCCCTATCTCAAATGCCTATTAATCATCAATCCCTCCCTCAACCCGCTTGGATATCGGTAGAATTTTGTTATTCAATCGGACCGGCCTGTCTTGATAACTCCGGATTGGGGTGTCTTATTTGTTCCGGATACCCTGTCTTGATTGACCGGAATACTCATCACCCGATGGGAGCAGTATACAAAGGGCGTGGTTGAGTTCGCTGCACAAACGGACAACCTTCAGGAATATCATTGATATAATGTTTTCTTCACCCCACCACCAACTTATTCGTCTTCTTCAAATACTTCGCAGGAATTGCCCGGTCGAGCTTCCAGGTGACGTTCATCGGGCGTGATCCTTCGTGCTGGACATAACTCGCCGTGCCGAGGTAGGTGTAAGGAGCAGCTCCGCCATGCAAGTGGTCGGTTTTGAACTCGCGGACGAAGAGAGCGATCCGGCTGCCATTGTCCTTGTGATGGATATATCGCTTGCCAGTTGGTGAGGTGTCGGATGTGGTGCTTTGGCTCTGCCAGTGGAAGAGTGTGTCGCTGATGGAGTAGTCGTTGTACATCGTGGTGGGGGAGTAGTCTTTTTCGCTTTTATTGAGGGTAATGAAGAAGATGTCGAGGTTCTTTTCGGGCAGATATTTGACGCCTTCGCGAACGGTGGAGGGTTTGTCGAAGTCGAGCGCTAGGAGGATTTGGTCGCGCGTGTAGGTGCAGTGGAGGTCGAGGGGACAGTCGAAGCCGAGGTCGACGGGCGCATCGATGAAGTCGATGCGGTTGTAGTTGTAGGTAAGTAAGGCGCGTAGCTCGGCGCAGAGGACGGGGTTTTCGCGCACGCGGCGCAGACCGTCGAGGGGTGTGGTGAAGCCGCAGTCTTCGGCGGATTTTTGATAGAGGGTGTATTGGAACATCTGGAGCATACGCTGCTCGGCGTCGCTTTGGGGTGTGATATCTTCGCTTAAGGCGCGCAAGAGAAAAGTGATCAGGCGACGCGAGTCGATCGTTGCGAAGCGGGGGAAGGCTTTGGTGAGGATTTCTTCGAGGGGCTCATCGAATTCGGGAATGACGTCGGCGCGAGCGCTGAGGCGCGAAAAGCTGGAGAATTTGTAGATCGCGCGTGGTTCGATGTGATAGTGCTCGAGAAATTCGGAGAAGCCGAGCGGCTTTCCGGTGTCTTCTTCGAAGCTGGCGATGCGCGAAATGAGGCCGGCGGTGTTGCCGTAGGAGGCGCGGATGTTTTCGAGAATGTGGGCGACGGCTTTCTTTTCGAGCTGGATATAGCAGCCTTTTGGGGCGGAGATGAATCCGTTCTTGATTTCGCGCGTGACGCTGTGGTTGGTGTTGGATAGAAGCGCGGCGAATTTGTCCTCGAAGTTGTAGCGCTTGTTTGCCTGGCCGATGAAATCGAGCACGGTGAGGCACTCCTTGTCTTCGGCGAGGCGCAGGCCGCGGCCGAGCTGCTGCAGGAAGATCGTCAGCGATTCGGTGGGGCGGAGGAAGAGGACGGTGTTGACCTCGGGGATGTCGACGCCTTCGTTATAGATATCGACGACGAAGATGAAGCGGACTTCGCCGGAGACCAGGCGCTGCTTGGCGGTTCGACGTTCGTCATCCGGCGATTGGCCGGTCAGACACAGGGACGGGATGCCACGCTCTTGGAAAAAATCGCACATGAAATTCGCGTGCTCGATCGAGACGCAGAAGCCGAGACCTTTGACGTCGTTGATGTCGGTAATGTACTTGAAAAGCGAGGTCGCAATTTGATCCGCGCGGCGCTGAGCAATGATGCCGCTGAGGGTATAGATTCGAGATAGTTCGCCTTTATCGTAGCCGCCAACACTCCATTTGAGATCATCGAGATCGACGGTGTCGGTGACACCGAAGTATTGGAATGGGCAGAGCAGCTTACGCTCGATGGCTTCCGGAAGGCGGATTTCTGCAGCAATGCGATCACCAAAGTACGATAGAACACTCTTTCCATCCATGCGCTCTGGTGTCGCAGTGAGCCCGAGAAGAATGCGCGGTTGATAATACTCAAGCAGTTTCTGATAGGAAGGCGCCGCCGCATGGTGGAACTCATCGACGACGATGTAGTCGTAGAAGTCGGCGGATGTTTTTCGAGCGAAATCCTGAGAGCGGAAGGTCTGAATGGATAGAAATAGATGGTCGATGGTATCCGGCCGATATCCTCCAACGAAAATCTCGCCGAAGTTTGGATCCTTGAGAACGGCCCGGAATGTGTAGAGGCTCTGCTTCAGAATTTCCTCGCGATGCGCGACGAAAAGGAGACGACAGGGCTTGCCGGGATTCTGTTTTCGAAAGCGTTTATAGTCCAGCGCCGAGATGACGGTCTTGCCCGTCCCGGTCGCCGCAACGATCAGATTACGGTAAAAGCCACGCACTTCGCGCTCGGCTTCGAGTCGATCAAGAATTTCCTGCTGGAAAGCGTACGGGGCAATGTCGAGCGTGAAGGCCTCTATGTTATTCGCCTCGTGATAGCGCTCGGCCTTGAGCGCACGCGCGAGACGCTCCCTTTGATCCTCCGCATAGTATTCAAACTCGCTCGAATTCCAGTAACTTTCAAAAGTCGCTGCGATCTTGTCGATCGTCTCCGGCAGGTCTTTTCGGGTGACTTTGACATTCCATTCGAGGCCGCTGGAGATCGCTGCGTTCGAGAGATTCGAGGATCCGACATACGCGGTCGTGAAACCACTCTCGCGATAGAAAACATAGGTCTTGGCGTGAAGCCGCGTCCTTTTCGTGTCGTAGCTGACCTTGATTTTTGCGTTGAGAAGTTGTCGCAGTTCCTCGATCGCCTTGATGTCCGTCGCGCCCATATACGAGGTCGTGATGATGCGAAGCTCGCCGCCCCGCTCCGTGAACGCGCGCAGGTCGTCGATGATCAGGCGAAGGCCGCTCCACTTGATAAAGGAGACGAGCATGTCGATCCGGTCCGCCGAGGCGATCTCCTTTTTGAGCTCCGAAAACATCTGCGGCTCATGAATCGCGCCGGTAAAAAGCGAGCTTCGAGCGATTGAGGTTTCGGGGCGAGGGATCTTAATGCTCTCTTGGATTGCGTACACACTATTGTGCTTATTTAAAAGGGCCATCAATTGCTCGGCGCGGGCATCCACCGAAAGCAAATTAACCTCTGTATTGCCGGTCGCATCCGCAAGAATCTGAACGATTCGATTGGCGACATCCACTTGTGCCCGAAGGTCGCCGCCTTGATCTTTAACGTCGTCGAGGCTCTTTTCGAGGATTTCCGTGATATACCGGGAAAGGATTTTCGACGCCTCTGCGGCATCAATCGGCAGGGTCTCAATGTAATGTTCCGAATCTCCATCGATGGCTTGGCCAAGGACTTTGCTGATAACTTGCTCGTACAGTCCGGGTGTTAACATAAGGTGCCTCCCACTAAAGATGCATATTGAGTTTCAGTCCTTCAGAAAACCCATTCGGATACCGGTAGATTTTTCTCTTTCGGTCGAACGTCGGATTCGTGTTGTGAATGATGCCGTGGTGATTGGGGCAGAGGATGAGTTGGTTGGTGGCGTCATTGTTGAGGCTGGTTACGAAGTAATCGATGTGGTGGGCTTGGGCGACATGCGTGCTGTATTCCTCGCCGATGAGATTGCCGCAGATTTGGCATCGGTATTCGTAAAGGAGCTTGAGATTGTCGCCGATCTTTCTGTTTATTTTTCGAACTTTGGTCAGAAGGGGAGTCTCGAAAAGGACCGCGGTTTCATTCTTCACATCATAATTGAAGCCGGGTTCCAGAAGCACTTCCGGCTTGTCTTTTACGATGTTGTACAGTTCAATCATGGCGTCCCGGGTGATGGCCTCGAGCACATAGGTATCCTCATATTCCGTCGTGTAGATCGCGAGGTACTCCTCTTGGCCTTCCGGCAGCCGGATCATCGACCGGTCCCCGGGGTCCCGCGCCGCCCTTTTCGCGACGAAGAAATCATAGCTCTTTTCGAAAATGACTCTGAGCGCGTTCGCCGGCTCGCCGCCCGGGGCATAACGGATCTGAAGTATGTCCGTCTTGCGGTTGTGCTTCTCCGAGAGATTCAGGCTGTTGATCTTCGCCGGATAACTCTTGCCGTCCAGAAAGAGGGTGATGTCGCGGGTCTCGCCCCTACGAAGGAACCGCCCCATATTCCGCCCGAAAATGACCTGATTTTCGAGCGGGATCGCAACCCCATCGGTCAATAGCGACCAGTCCACGGTCTTCTTATACACGTAGTTCTCGGACGATTCCATGTTCGCGTTCCTCATTCGAACTCAACTGAAACGATTGGAGAGGGGGAAGTCGCAATGGGAGGGCACTCTGTAAATAGTATAGCGCAACCGGAGTCGGTTAACTCAACAATAAATTGCATCTGTTTCATTGGGAGTATATTCTAAAAGTAAGCAGTGATGGTGTTTTCGTGCTTTTGGGGTTTGCGGGATCAGGCGAGTTGGCGCCGGGGAGGTTTGCATGTTGAATGAAGCCGGTCGGGTTGGGATGAAGCCGATTTTTCTTCGCGGAGGACAAGAGGAGGTCGAGATCGAAAAGATCGAGTATCAACAGCCGCAACCGATCCTGTTGAATGAAGCTTGGTACCAGGACCTTCTTCATCGGCATCCGTATCTTCTGCTCGCCAATAAATTCGATTTTGAGTATGAGCCGATCTCGATCGGAACGGAATATGTGACGACGCACGGTAAGTATATCGATAATCTGTTTGTCACGAGGGACGGCAGGATCGTGCTGGTCGAGGATAAGTTGATTCGAAATTCGAGCAGTCGCACGGTCATTGCGCAGGCGATCGACTATGCGCAGGATTTGCAGAAGTGGAGCTATGAAGATCTCGATGAGGCTTTTCGCAAGCAAGATATCGCGGAGGGCGATGAAGGGCTTTTCGAGTATGTTAATCGTAAATCCGGGGGCAATGTCGAGCGTGCGGAATTTGTCGGAGCAGTTTCCAAAACGCTTAAGACGGCCTCGTTTCTGATTCTGATCGCCGGCGATAAGATCCACATCGAAGTGGAGTATATGGCGGATTTCCTGAACCGCTACACGACGATGAATTTTCGCATCGGGCTTTTGGAACTGGAAGTGTATGTCACCGAGGATGAGGATTGGATCGTGGTTCCCTACCTGACGATGAAGACGCAGGTCATCGAAAAGCTATATGTCCGGGTGGAGGGCGTCGAGCACAATGAGGAGGCGATCATCGAGGTTCTTCCGGAGGAACACGCGGAGTCCGGGGCTGTGAAACGAACAAAGCGTAAGCCCGCTTCGCCGAAAGACCAGTTGTCGGACGAAGAACTCTATAGCCAGATCGAAGGTCAGGGGCAGGAAGTCCTCAATACCGGGCTTCGCGAGGGGATTCAGGGGATCGTTGATGATATCCGGAATAATCAGCTGGACGGGTATGTTTTGAGCAGAACAAAAACGGCCTTCACGTTTCATCTTCAGATTTCTTCGCTGGTTCGTTCCTGTTCTATGTTGCATATATTTGTGGACGATGCCCGCTTTTACAAGCAGATATTTGAAGGCGTATTACTGGCCAGTGGCCTGGACTCGGAGGTAGCGGATCGACTGGTTAATGATTATGTGAACTTCCTTGAAACCAGGTTCTTCGCGACAACGGGCAAATCGGATGTAGTTATCAGCGACCTCAATTTACTGGTGGAAAAAAAGGGCGTTCTCTTTGCCAAACTCCGGGAAATCGCCGAGGCGATCGACGAGGCGGTGCGGACGCATTAGAATAACCCCAAAGGCAGACTGAATCTAATAAGCCACGAGTAGATGGCAGGTCCAGTATGAAAAAGTTGAAGGCTGCCTGGGAAAAATCGATTTTCAGGAGCCCGAGCGATTCTATTTTGTCTGATCTGAGAAAGAAGTTTTTTCGATTTTAATAAGGTCTTTTCTCAACAAAGAGGTATCGTGCCGATGTTTTTCGCGAGGTATTGATATTCGTGTCTCTTTTTTTTCAATCATTATTGCGATGAAGATTTAGGAGAATACGATTCCATTTCCTGAAGATATTCCGCGATCGGAACGTCTGCGGGAAGTAATTGAAATTGCGTGAGTTCATGGATGCGGACCCATTGATAATCATCGTGTACGTGCAGGCAAGGGTCGCCGGAAAGGATGGTGACTCGATAGGCCATGAGACGGATGGCGCCGGTGTCGTAGCGGTGGATGTTTTCGGTCAGCTTTTCGCCAATCTCGGCGTCGATTTCGAGTTCTTCGAATAATTCGCGTTGGAGCGCGCGCTCCGGGGATTCGCCGGGCTCGACTTTGCCGCCCGGAAATTCCCACCCGCCGGCGTGCTTTTCGCCCGGGGCTCTTCGGGTGAGGAGCACGTGGTTGTTTTGGAGGATGATGGCGGCGGTGACGTCTTTCATGGGGCCTCCGGGGGAGAAGGTGTTTCATTTATTATAGCGCAATAAAGAATCGGGTCTGCTCGAATAACAGACTACTTTTCTTTTCGCCCCAAAATAAAAACTCCCTTGTTTGAACTTTTCAGCTTTTCGAGTGTCAATCCATTTTTCCGGAATAATTGGACGACATCTTCTTTGGCTTTGTCAAAGATCTCTCCTCCAAAGGAATAGGCTGCGAGCAATTCTCCTCCCGGTTTTAATACTCGTACCGCCTCTCCCGGATAGACGGGTGCATTGGATGTTACAACCAGATCGAATTCATTGTCCGGATAATCCAGCTTCCTTGCATTACCGGTCCTGAATCTTATGTCGGAATAGCCGGCTTCTTCTGCTTTCTTTCTTGATATCCGGATCATTTCAGGGCTTAAATCCACTGCTTCAATCCGGGCATCTTTAAAAGAAGCGGCAACCAAAAGCGCCGCAAAACCTGTGCCGGTGCATATGTCCAATATTTTACCGGGCTCATTTCCAACATGAGTTAAGCCGTCCAGGAAGGCTGCCTTGTAATCGATGCCGCTTTGCTCCATTTTCTTGTCATAAGAACGACTTACTTTTTCCGGGAAGACTGCCATCGCTTTAAGAAACAACCTGGATTCCATGATCTTGGGATGTTTTATAACCATCCGGATCAGCGGCGTCATCAAGATGTTCTTGATTTTAAACAGATCAATCATTATAGCCTCCGTTCCTGAATACTTTTATGCGTTGCATCTTTCTTTTTTCGGGTTGAGGTTTCAAATCCTGTTCTTTTTGCCGGGGTGGGGGTTTCAAATCCTGTGTGTCACCCGATGGGAACAGTATACTCTTTAATGCTCGCCGAATTTGATAAGCAGTGGAAGGCTATGCATATGGATGTTTATAAGAGCATTATCACCGGCTTGGAGGAAGCCGCTTCATATGAGAAGGGCAGGATTAAGGCAAGAACCGTGAAATGCACAGTAAATCCCGCCCCTGAATTTAATGCGCAGGAAATCAAAAGCGTACGGAATTCTCTTCAGATGACGCAAGCTACTTTTGCTGCCGTAATGGGGGTTTCGATCAAAACAGTAGAAGCATGGGAAGCCGGCAGAAATGTGCCGATCGGGACCGCCCGCAGGATGCTGAGCCTGCTTCAAGCCGACCCGGCGCTTCTTAAACGGTACAATATCGTTTCCGGGTAGAAGATGCGACAGAAATGAGGCACAAATGAAGTTGATTCGGCTTGCCCATTTCTCAGGTAATCCGCATTGACCGGAGGTTATCGAAAAAGAACGCCACATCGAACTGCGATGATTTTTACAGAGGCCTTGTGAAAAAACAGGGCACATTATTTTTATAAGCGATCGATTGCAGGAGCCTTATTCAGAAAATCTTTATGAATGAGAAGACAATGGCTCTTCACCTGATTCCGTGAAACACAGAATCATTGTTTTCTGCGACGAGAGCGATGATGCGTACGAGAAGCGATCATCCGGAGGCGAATACCGACTAAATCGCCGAAATGCTTCGTTTAGTAGGTAATCATTAATCAAAAACGAGGCCGCGCGCCGTCCACATACCGACTAAATCGCCGATATGCTCCGTTTAGTAGGTAATCATTGATCAAAAACGAGGCCGCGCGCCGTCCACATACCGACTAAATCGCTGATATGCTTCGTTTAGTAGGTACTCATTGATCAAAAACGAGACCGCGAGGCGCCCGAATACCGACTAAATCGCTGATATGCTTCGTTTAGTAGGTACTCATTGATCAAAAACGAGGCAGCGAGGTCGCCACATACCGACTAAATCGCCGATATGCTTCGTTTAGTAGGTAATCATTGATCAAAAAAGAAGCAGCGAGGTCGCCACATACCGACTAAATCGCTGAAATGCTTCATTTAGTAGGTAATCATTGATCAAAAACGAGATCGCGCGCCGCCCGAAAGGAGTTGCGTAAATGGCAATTCCAAAGTGTGTAAGAAGCGACGTAAATGGCAATTCCAAAGTGTGTAAGGAGCGACGGAAATGGCAATTCCAAAACCCGGTAAGCCCGTCCGAGGATCACTGTCCGGCGCACCGATCATGGCTCTTTTCGATTGGCTGGGCTGCCGCTGGGCGATGGGAATCGTATGGAGTTTAAGCGACGGACCGGCCACTTTTCGAGCGTTGCAAAGCTACTGCGAACGCAAAAGCGGAACGATCTCCCCTTCGATCCTCAACAGCCGCATCAAGGATCTCCGACAGGCCAAACTGGTCGAAAGAACGCTCGACGGTTATCAGTTGACCGCTCTCGGGCATGAACTTTTTAAAATGATCGAGCCGCTCGGCGAATGGTCGCGCAAGTGGGGGAAGGAGATCGAGGAATAAGGTTCTTCGATTGAACAGATCCATTTTTCGATTCCGTATATGTCATATTGAAGGCGTTATGGATAAAGCGTAAAATGCATATATAGGCATCGCCTGAGATTTAACGTGTTGCGCTGTATTGAATAAGTATATACCCTGTGCTACAATGTATATACATAGTACAGAGGAGGTGTCCAATATGGCACAAACGACGCTCAGTATCCGGATGGATGAAGATGTGAAGAAGCAGTTTGACGCATTTTGCGCGGAGGTCGGGATGAATACCTCTGTTGCAATCAATCTTTTCGCTAAGGCGGTACTGCGGGAGGGTAGAATTCCGTTTGAGATTTCTCTGAGGGAAGACCCCTTTTACAGCCCGGCCAATCAGGCGCGGCTGAAGAGATCCGTGGATGCTCTGAACGCCGGCAAAGGAATCGAGCACGAACTGATTGAGGATGTGGATGAAGAAGGTGTGGTCCGATGAAGCGTGGGAAGAGTATCTGTTCTGGCAGAAGCAGGATAGAAAGACCTTGAAGCGCATTAATCTGCTGCTTTTGGATATCGACCGGAACGGATATGACGGAATCGGAAAACCGGAACCGCTGAAGCATGAGCTTCAAGGGTTTTGGAGTCGACGGATCGACGAAGAAAATCGCTTGGTGTATCGCATCGTTAACGATCAAATAGAAATCGCTCAGTGTGGCTCCCATTATGCGGAGCGTCACCCGCAGAAATAGCATGTCGGTGAATGGTCGAGCAAATGGAGGAAGGAGATCGAGGAATAGGTTCTTCGCTCGCGCAGGGGAGGCGGGTTGCTCATCCATCCTTTGCAGTCTTTTTCACTCGAAAATAGTACAAAACAGTTCTCGTGGCGAAAAAACCCAGCTCCAGAATGAGAATAATGAACAAAACAGTGTTGAGAACAAACATCCATTCCAGACTTATTTTGTTGAGAAGAATAAGGTTTCGTATCACCGTAAACGCGAGCAGAATACACACAGGGTAGAAGAATAGCGAATAAGTCAGGGCAAAATTTCGGGCATGCTTGATTTGGCTCTCGCGGTCGCTATAGAACATCGGAGGTTCCTCTTTGTATTCCTGCCCCCAGACGCTCAAATTCTGGAAACGGGACAGGGATGTAAAGAACAGCTTCCAGCCGGATTCCTTATTCAGATTGAAATAGGCCGGATCCGTTTTGTTCTGGTAATCGATGTGAAATTTCGATTTACGGGGTTCTCCTTTTAGAAAATAGAAACTGACCCCCAATTTGCTTAGTTTTATCAAATGATATCCGTTTTGCGCCATTTTTTCGAGCCATATCTCTATTTTGTCCGGCGCGTACTGCCACGCGATTTTGGTCCTTTTGATCAGCTGCCCGCTCTTGCTGAGCCGATTGATTTCATTTTTGCTTATAAGCGTATCTTTGGGCAAAGTAAAGGACAGATCCAGCGTGTCCCCGCATCGTTTCTCAAGTTCGCGGTTCGTTTTTCGAAGCTTCAGGAAGATCCAAATGAACGGGATAAACCAGAGAAGAAAAATCGGCAAGCCTACCAGAAATCCGGTCCAATCAATCGCCTCGTATGTGGGGTCCGAAAGAACCCAGACAAGCATAATGCCGTTTATCAGTGCTATGGGCAGATAGAAAAATCCTGAACAAAGAAGCACATAGCCCAATACCATGCCGATCGTTTTATTCCTTCTCAAAAATCCGTCATAGGAGGGACTCATCGCCGGGGCGGCCTGATTCGTACGCAGTACGTAGAATTTCTTTGAGCAGCACACCGGATCATAGGCGCCGTCCTGGATAACGATTTCCGCCGTGCCTTCTGTATGCTTATCGAAAACGATCCGGTAGAAAATCTGCGCCGGCTGAACCTTTTCGAAAACAAAAAGTCTCGATGCGAAGTGGACCTTCTTAAGGGCATAGCCCCCGGCGTGCATTTCCGACAGCCATTTCTCGGTCTTTACTACGTCAAAACTCCAAAAAGGGCGGAATATCGTCTTGCTCATCGGAACAATCCCTCCTGTGAAATCGTATTTTCATATACTTTCTTCAGCCGGTCGATCTCGAAAAAGAGAAGCGCTTTTCCGTCGTCGGTGATGCGGTACACCGTCTTTCGATCCTTGTCGTCGTAAACGGAAATCAGGCGATCCTTGCTCATTTTCCCGAGGGTTCCGTACACCGTGCCGGACCCCAAAACGATCCGTCCCTGCGTCAGTTCCTCAACGAACTTGATGATTCCGTATCCGTGGCGCGGCTCATTCAGGGATAATAAAATGTAATAGGCCGTCTCGCTCATCGGGACATATACTTTGATCAATTTCTCGATACTCATGCCGTTCTTCCGATCCCCCGTATTATGTCGAGCCTCGACTATGTCACGACGTGACTATATCACGCCGCGACATAGCGTGTCAATATGGCATACGAAATGACTCTTTATCTATTCCGTGAAAAGTTTCTAAAATGGATCGGGGTGCTAACTCGGTTACATGATTAGAAATTGCGCCAGTGTGTTGCTCTCTGAGCCGGTTGAAGGTGAGGGCGTCATATGTCATGGCAGATACAGGGCATATTTCTTTCTTTGTGCGCTGAGAACACAGCGTCGCGGGATAGAAGAATTAGTATGATTTCGAGAAGATATCAGCATAGAGAGTAATCCGTGCCAAATTGAGCCATTGTTCCGGTGAGCCTACTCAAATGGACTCAGACGCGGATTGAGTAGGCTCGTCAATGATAAGAACCGCGCTTCGGGGTACCGGGGAGCCTACTCAAATGGACTCAGGCGCGGATTGAGTAGGCTCGTCAATGATAAGAACCGCGCTTCGGGGTACCGGGGAGCCTACTCAAATGGACTCAGGCGCGGATTGAGTAGGCTCGTCAATGACAAGAACCGCGCTTCGGGGTGCCGGGGAGCCTACTCAAATGCACTCAGACGCGGATTGAGTAGGCTCGTCAATGACAAGAACCGCGCTTCGGGGTACCGGTGAGCCTACTCAAATGGACTCAGACGCGGATTGAGTAGGCTCGTCAATGATAAGAACCGCGCTTCGGGGTACCGGGGAGCCTACTCAAATGCACTCAGACGCGGATTGAGTAGGCGTGTCAATGACAAGAACCGCGATTCGGGGTACCGGGGAGCCTACTCAAATGGACTCAGACGCGGATTGAGTAGGCTCGTCAAGGACAAGAACCGCGCTTCGGGGTACCGGGGAGCCTACTCAAATGCACTCAGACGCGGATTGAGTAGGCGTGTCAATGACAAGAACCGCGATTCGGGGTACCGGGGAGCCTACTCAAATGGACTCCGGCGCGGATTGAGTAGGCTCGTCAAGGACAAGAACCGCGCTTCGGGGTACCGGTGAGCCTACTCAAATGCACTCCGGCGCGGATTGAGTAGGCGTGTCAATGACAAGAACCGCGATTCGGGGTACCGGGGAGCCTACTCAAATGGACTCCGGCGCGGATTGAGTAGGCTCGTCAATGACAAGAACCGCGCTTCGGGGTGCCGGGGAGCCTACTCAAATGCACTCCGGCGCGGATTGAGTAGGCGTGTCAAGGATTAAAACTCGCGCCGTAGTGCAGGTGCACCTACTCAATAGCGTTCACATCGATCTGCCTGCTACGTAGGAGCGCTAGATCACTTTTTCCGGACGACTGGCTCACCACCCGCCGGAATCGTGGCTCCGCTAAGTCGGCGTATGCACTTAGATATGCGAAAAGTGTAATAATTTTCACACAAGTACTGCGAAAAGTGTGATAATTTTCACATAATTAGTGCAAATCGTGTGATTTTCGCTTGGAAAATTGGATGTTTGGCGGATCATGCTGACCGGCTGATCGGCATGGCGCTTGAAAAAGTGAACTAGAGGGGTAGAAGACCATGAGTGAAAACGTAAAAGAGATTGCCATTCGCTATGCCCGGCGCGATGAGCTGGACGAGGTGAACCGGATCCGCCTGCAGGTCAATGATTTGCATGTGAGCGGAAGGCCGGATATTTTTCGGGCGGGATTCTGCGATGAATTAAAGAATCATGTCTACGAGAAGTTGGATGCCGAAGACTCCGATGTGATCGTGGCGTTGGAGGATCAGAAGATCGTCGGCTTTGCGAGCGTTGAATATATCAAGCGTCCCGAATCGGCGTATTGCCTTGCCCGAAGCGTGTACCGCGTGGAGGAATTCGGTGTGGATGTCCATCACCGGCGAAAAGGAATCGGAAGAAAACTCATCGCTTGGATCGGGGAGGACGCCCGACAGAAGGGCTTTGACCGTGTGGATCTGGACATGTGGGCATTTAACGAGTCGGCGCTGAAATTCTACGAGGCGATCGGATTTTCGACCTATAGACGATACATGGAATGGAAGCTGTAGAGGGAGATTATCGATTATAATCCGGTAAGCACCGCATAAGGCGACTTCATTGTCCTCATCGGGAAGCTTCTTCCGCTACTCCCGACACCCCTCTAATATCTCAAGTCCTTCTTCGATGCTGTCGCCGAGGACTTCCTGGGTTTTTTTGAAGTCGGGGTAGATCTCATGGAGGCGGTCGTGGACCCGGAGGAAGACTTCTTTTCCGTGTTTGGCGATAAAAAGAGCTTGGGCCTTGGCGGCGTTGGCGCCGTCGTTTCCGGGCGTATAGAAACCGATCGTACAGACCCTGAGGTCCGGGCATTCGTAACAGCCGTCGAGCCCCTTTTCCCGACAACACTTGACGTTCGGGCAGAGGCCGCCTTCGCTGATCGTGGCGAAGGAACCGCAGTTGTAGTCGGACCGGCAGGAGCCGCACCACTGCCCGAGGAAGCAGTGATTGCACGAAAAGCCGCAGTACGCGATCGGGTCCGCGCCTTCGCGGGCGGCGGCGACGAGGGCGGACTTGATTTTTTCGCAACGCTCGATCCGGGCGCCGTTATCGCCGTGCTCGGGATCAAAAGCGTAGCGCCTGAGCGTCTCGCAAGGGAAATCCTCGCAATCCCCGCAGAAGGCCTTGCCCCTGGCGACCGCGCACGCCGCGACGTCGCATTGGCCGTGAAAAGGATTTCCTCGGGTCGCGACACAGCCGCCGCAGTTACAGGGCTCTTTGAATGTGCAAGTATCGCAGTCGAGGCCGCAATAGGCAGTGATTTTCGGCTTTTCCATGGGGCGCCCTCTTTCTTTTTCCCTCGGATATTCGGGAAACGGTCACGGCCGGCAAGGGGAGGGAAAATGCTCTTTTCATCATAGCATAATCTTGGTGGAGCCGGACCAATTTATACATAAAGATGAATGGCTCTTCACCTTTTTTTTGAAAGGACGGAAAAGCAGGACGCCAACGAGGGCGATGATGCGTGCGGAAAGCGATAATCCGGAGGCGAGAGCGATGATGCGTGCAAAAAGCGATAATCCGGAGGCGGGGGCGATGATGTGTGCGGACGAAATTCCGAGAGAGGTCGCGGTTCGTCCGTAGTTTCATCTCATTTGGGAGCCCGGATACCGACTAAATCGCCGAAATACTTCGTTTAGTCGGTAATCATTAATCAAAAACGAGACCGCGAGGTCGCCACATACCGACTAAATCGCCGATGTGCTCCGCTTAGTCGGTAATCATTGATCAAAAACGAGACCGCACGCCGCCCGGATACCGACTAAATCACCGAAATGCTTCGTTTAGTCGGTAATCATTAATCAAAAACGAGACCGCGCGCCGCTCAAATACCGACTAAATCGCCGAAATACTTCGCTTAGTCGGTAATCATTAATCAAAAACGAGACCGCGCGCCGCTCGAGCTCAAGTCGGCTTCACACACGTGCGAAACCCCGACGAGGATCCGTTTCGTAGTTTCGCCTTTTCGAGCCGATCACTACCGATTGAAATTCGTCAATCACGCTATTTTGCGTGTAATAGAATGTGTTACCCATAACAAGCAAACAGCAACGCCATCGGACGGGCATTCCGCTTCGCGAATTTCTTTGAATATATACGGGGACCTCGCTTCGCGGGCTTGCTTCAACTGTTTTAGGATTCCGGATGTTGATTTGTTTGACCGCAGGAAAACGGCGGGCGCGTGAGCGACCGATCGCAACGAATTCCGGATCATGACCCGGTTGACCGAAGGAAAACAGCAACGGAGTGATCCCGGGGCGGCTTCCTGCTCACTTTTCACGGGAGCGGGTGAAGATTCTTGAATTACAGAGGTCGCATCGGCATCCCGCATCATGCTATAATTTTCATCAAGAATTGAGGGAGGTCGATATGCCGGCGGGAGCGCCGCGGATCCCCTTACGCGGAGAAATCGCTCGTGAAGAGCTTCCTTTTAAAGGAAGCAGAACGGAGATGGTTTATATGACACCGGAAGAGAAAATGGCGGAGGTCTTACGGCTCGCCGAGGAGGCGTTGCTTCAGGGCGAACTGCCGATCGCCGCAATCATTTTTCACGGGGATCGGGTGGTCTCGAGGGCGTTCACGAGCGAAAAGCACGACGGTCGATTTCTCGTGCACGCGGAAATGAAGGCGCTTCAGGAGATGGACCGGGAGAAGAATTCGATGAAGGAGCGTCGCGAGATGCAGTTGTTCACGAATCTTGAGCCCTGCATGATGTGCTTCGGAGCGGCGGTCCATTCTTTTGTCGGCTCGGTCTTCTACGCGCTCGGGTCGCCGACGGACGGCGCCGCGAAATGGGTGGTCGACCGGTGGACCGAGGACCATGTCGACTCGGTGTTTTCTTTACCCGAGGTCTTTGGCGGGCTCCTCAGCGCCGGGAGCCGGGCGCTTTTCGAGCGGTATCTGGCGGCAAACCCGTCGGGTGGATTGGCGGACTGGGTACGGACGCTGGTGTAGGGTTTATTTACAGAGACGGTCTCGCGAGCGAGGCGCCGGAGCCGTGTTCGAGTTTCTTGCATCTGAAATACGAAGGAGTGATATTCGTTCACCCTCATGATTCCGTCGGAATCAGCTCCTCGATCTCCCTCAAGTGAAGTTCAAAATGCCGAAGGTAATCGAGGATCATCACCCGGAGACTGACGCGCTCGCCGAGGGCGTCGATCCATTCGTTATCGAGTTTACTCGGGTCAACGTTGCGGATGACGTGAACCAGATGCAGGTTCGCGTACTGAAAGAGGCGGATCAGATTCCCCGCATCCTCATCGCGGTAGTTCTGCGCGGCGATAAAGCGGTCGTTATTTCCTCTTTGCGCGTAGTCGGGGAAAAGAAGCGGGCTCTTTTCGAGTTGGAGCCAGATGATCCGCTGGGTGTTATTGGCAGCAGAGTCGACCATGTGGCCGATGATCTTTTGGGCGGTTCTTCCCGGACTGTTGGTCCGCGCGGAAAGCTCCTCTTCGGAAAGCGCCAGCAGGCGCGGTACCCAGAGATCCAAGAGGCGCAGTATTTCCAAGTTATTGGCTTCGAATTCGTTCATGGGCGGACACTCCTTTTCCTCGAAAAGCAATGCTTGAATTATATCATGCGGCGGGGGCGGATCGGTCCGGCAAATGCCTTTATTCGAGTTATTCCTCTAAAAAGCTGACCCGTGTAATCACATCGTTCCATTCCGGTCGATACGTATCTCCGTTGTCCCATAAAAATTCTTTGATCCGTAATTCCGGATTCGCGACGGCCAAATCAACGGAGAGCACTCCCTCGTAGAATAGGGCATTATCCCGGCATCCCTGGATCAGGATTTCCTGCATGAGTTGGCCGTGATATAGCTCGTTCAAGGGGTCCGGAGGTGAATTCTGAAGAATATATTCCGACCCCCTGTAACGGTAATCATACCTCAAGTCATTATTACGGTACTCATAACTAATGACCCATATCTCATCATCACAAAAGAAAATGTCCGAAAAACCATAGTATGCATATTCTTCGCTTCGGCTGATCATCCGTTTATTCATCTCCTTGTCGTAGGCGTAAGTCCAGTTGAATTGATCCACCGAACGCTCGACTATTTCAATCTCCCCGGTCCGTTCATTCTCCCGAAGAGCCAGAGCAAGATCCATGCCGGGTTTGTTTTCGTCAATATTCTGAACCTCCAAAAGGATCGATCCCATCGGACACGTTGAGTTCGGCTCCAGAATTTCCGGCTTAATTTGGCCGCTGTCGCTGTGATAAACGAGGATCGGGTCACGCGCGGTTTTTGTCTTGATATCGTAGAATGTCGCATACAAGTCTGTTTTGTTTTCGACAGTGATCAGGACAACAAAACGCTCGTCTTGAGTCGCGTAGATCCCGTATACCGCTGAGTTCCCGGAAGGCCCCGTAAAGGAATACGGAAGAACGTTTTCAAGTCCTGGATAAAATGCTATTCCACTGTTGTATGTTTCCTTCGTGATTTCGTCAAATGCCCATATTCCGGACTGTACCGTGTATTCGATCGGAACACCTCTTCTCGCATTGTAATCGTCGTCATCGCCCAAGTTTTCAAAAAATGAATTTGGAAGCGTGAAATAGGTGTAGCCGTCGATAACTACGGGATAGAAGATATAATAACCGTAAGATTGCTCGAGATCATCGGGATCGGGATCTTCTTCGACAGCGGAGTTGTTTATGATGAAAGTGTTATCCGGGAAACGCCATTCATCTTTTTCGTAACTGCTGCCCACCCAAGACTTTTCTACGCCGGCACGTCGAGAAATATGAATATGTACTTCCATCCGGCCCGCATCCGGATTAGTCGTATCTATTAAAACCTTTTCTGCCTCCGGTCCGTCTGAAAAGCCAACGAGCATATTGCTTGTCACCTTGTCGGAGCCCGCCACGGATTCGAAAACCATACCGAGCTTCATATCCGCCAGACAGGAGGGATTCCCATGGATCGTTTTCAAGTCCATCCCGGCGCGATGCTTGCACGAGTCTATAAAGATCCACCCGGCGATCGCGAGGCCGGCAATAAGTGCAACCAAGATCAATTGAATCGGTAATTTGAGTTTCATGGCATCAATCCTCTTTATCTTTCCGCAAATCCTGAAGCAGCTTGCCGACGCGACCTTCGTCATGCTGATATACGGATCTCATCCACGAGATCAGATCAATCCCCTCGTTTTCAAGATCTTCGATGGTCTTGTCCCCGACGATTTTCGTCTTGTGAATCAGGACTACGCGTCCCACAAAATGCTTGATTTCTTCAATGAGATGGGTAGAAATGATGAGGCATTCGGTCGGCTCCAGGATCCCGAGCAGTAACTTGTAGAAATCTTCGCGGTTGAAAATATCGTTTCCGGCGAACGGCTCGTCGAGAAGAACATAGTCCGCGCCCTGTGACAACGCCAGAATCGTCTCGAGCTGATTCTTATGTCCCGTTGAAAAGGACCGGTACGGAAGATTCTCGGGCAGGTCGAAAAATTTCATCAAAAACTCGTATCGCTCATCGTTGAAACGCGGGAAAAAAGTTTTGAAGAAATCCCGGTGCTCACGAGCCGTGAATTGCGGGAATAAAGTGTGTTCACTGCTTGCGATCGATATGCGGGTCATGTCTTTTCTTGTAATTTTTTTGCCGTCCAAAGTGATCTTCCCGCCGGACAACGGCACATAACCGAGGATCGCGTTCATCAGAGTCGTTTTTCCCGCGCCGTTTTCGCCGAAAAGGCCGACGATCTCTCCCGGTCGAAAATCGACCGTAGCCTCACGAATACCGGCATTGATGCCGTACGATACTCTTGCGTCTTTGATTTCCAACACTTCCTTATTCCCCCTTACGTGATCTTGATTTTATTGATGTGCCATATACCTGTTAAGAAGACCGTTATTGTCATCAGAGGAGTCAACCAAAACGAAACCGGCAATTCCAGAAAGTAGATGATCGCGGTGAGGATGCCTCCGCCTGCGATGATGCCGGATATTATGCCGCGCATTCCGCTTTTTACCGCGAAAACGGACAGGATGACCACCGCGGGGATCAGAATCGTAAATGTGAGCGCGGCGGGAAGACGCACCGGATCGTAAAAAGGGTAGAGCAGATTGATCGGGAACGATTTCCACATCGTGATGTACGCATCGGAGGGGCGCAGTTCTTTAGGATAAAGCCCCATGTAATGATTTACCATAACATAAAGCATCAGGAGCTGAATGATCCAGTAAAAGGCAATGCCAAGTAGCGCCGGAAGCAGTTTATCCAAGTAGTACCAGGTTGGGGATACGGGTAGTCTCATGATCGTTCGGATGCTTCGGGTCATGTGATAGTCTTTAAGAATCCAGAATGCAGGCAAGATACTGAAAATGAGAAAAGAAATACCCATCCACTGAATGAAGCCCGCTTGAATCAACAGGCTGTTGATCTCGGGCAGTTTTACGTTCGGGTTTAAACTCTCGATCGGATATTTATCCTCTCCTACAATGACCCATTGTGTTGTATACCAATTCGTCTTGCCTTTATCTGCAAGATTGACGAAAGTCGCAAGAAAGATCAGAAGGCAGAAGAGTATCAGACCGATACTCACGATCAACGCGGGAATTTTTTGTTTAGCAAACCAAAGAACTTTCATTTTGAACTCCATACCCGTTTATTTATTTTTTAAAATAAGAGGTCAAAGCATCATGATCATCGCTCCGGACCATGGGTTGTAAAAACAAACCACGAATCATACCCCAAAGAACAAGAACAATCATAATGAACACCATGACGTCATCCATGATCGAAGGAGCATTGGGAAACAGAGAAATCCTTAAAAAATAGTACACAATTATCAATATCCACCAGCCTATAAATGCAACGACGAATTTTATGGCCGGGATTTTTTGAACCGCATCCGATAAGAAAACCGGCAGAAGTATCAGGAACAAAAAGCCCGGAATGGAAAGCAGCAGATATTCGGCGGTTGTAATCGGGTATAAGACGGAAATCAAACCGGGAGGAGCAAATACCGTGAACAGCTGAATGTCGATATTGACGTCGGACGGTGCACTGCTGCGGTATATAAGGAATCCGGCGATCAATATCAGGAACTGAACCAGCCAAACGGATACGAACACGATGAAGGAGTGCCCGATCCGATACAAAATTTGCACATTAAGATTGACCGGGATTCGAATAAGGAATTTTGAAGACGGATGATTTTTGAGCGAGTTGAATGTCAGAACGAGGAACAGGATCAGTATGACCGCAAACACCGGGAGGATATATTCCAGCCGGATCGACTCCAGAGCGCCGCGATATCCCGTCGGCCAGAAATTTCTGTTTTCTTCGTCTTTGAAAAACAGATAGCGGTAGCCGCCATTGATGTAAAACGTCAGAAGCCCGAGCTCCAAAACCGCCATGCCGGCGATCAGGCCCAGAAACCACTTCCAAGTCAATTTCCAGTACAGATTCAGAAATGCGAAAAATCCCGGATTTTTAATCATATTGCCTCCCTAATACTTTTCCCAGAATTCCCGGATCAAGGTACATGTTTTGTCCCGATCGTAGCCCATTTTCTTGACTTCGGAGATGAATGCCGAGAGTTCCCCGCGGAGAAGATCCTCCCGGATCATTTCGACGGTCGGGTCGTCGAATTGAAGAATGCTTTTCGAGCCGAGATAGGTCACAATAAATCCCTCCTCCTCCATGATGCGATAGGCTTTCTGGATCGTGTTCGGATTGACACCCAGGGTCGCCGAAAGAATCCGCCGCGAGGGAAGCTCCTCGCCGTTGGCGACATCTTTTCGCAAGATACGTATTTTCACGTATCGGACGATCTGCGTGTAGATCGGAGACAGATCATTCATTTGAAGATCGCTGAAATCCAGAATAGCCGTACCCTCCGCAGTGGCTCGTGAATCGGTGAACCGTATCACTCGTATAATACGGTGGATTTACTGTATCATGCCACTAGTACGGTTGTCAAGATGTTTAAAGCGCGAGTTTTGGAGAACTTAAGGGTCGAGTACGGCCATCCCGGGAAATGATTATGAAAATGAAGATCAGTGCCGGTGTCGCGAGCGCAAAAAGGTAAGGACGTTGAAATAGAAATCCACAAATATATTATCGGTAAGCAGAGATCCTGATCGGATATCAATAGTTTTTGTGCGCGTTGATTTATAGTAATATTGTTTCATAGAGAATGACGGTTATCGTGGCACCCCGAGGGGTGCGTTGGGGAGGGGCAGATGAACAGGAAGAATATCGCACGCGTACTTTGTCCTTTGTTGATTATCGTCCTTGTTTCCGGGTGTGTGAAGATTATCAAGCCGGATCAGACCGAACCGACTCCCGGGACGAGCGCTCCAACCGAACAAACAACGACAGCCGCGACCCTGACGGTTGAGACGACGGAACCCGAAGCGACGGTACCGCCTCCGCCGATCCGACTCGGAGTGAATCTGGAAGGCGCGTCGGACTGGAATTCGGGCTGGCCGACCAATGACATTATGAAATGTTCGAGATCGTTTTTTACGCAAAATACGGAATGGGTCGAAGGCGGAAAGAACGAATGGGATACCGGTTACATCGAGCGCATTCCGATGGGCGATCACGGATATCCTCTTGAACTCCCGGCGATAATCAAAGGCGCGGAAGCTCCGCAAATGATCACGACCGTGTGGGCCAATACGAGCGCCATGCCCGAAGGGGATTATCAAGTCTATTATGACGGGATCGGGGAGATCGGATTCGGCATGGACGCAACCGGGGAAGTCACGGGCGACGGTCGGATGGTCATGCACCTGACGCACCGGGATAACATCGCTTCGATGTTTATCTTAGAATCCTCCGCGGGGGATCCGATCCGCAACATCCGGATTCTCCTGCCCGGCGCGGATCCGGAGGAACTTTTCAATCGGGTTTTTCTCGAAAAATGCGAGCCTTTCGCGGCGATCCGGTTTATGGATTGGGGACAGACCAACAATTCGCCGCTCGTAAACTGGGACGACCGAGCCAAGCCGGAGGACAGCACCTTCACGGCTGGCAAGGGTTTTCCCTACGAATATATGATTGAGCTTGCGAACACGCTTCATAAAGATATCTGGGTCTGTATCCCGCACAAGGCGAATGACGAATACATCAGCGGGATGGCAAAGCTTTTCGGGGACGGGCTTGATCCGGAGTTGACGCTCTATGTGGAATATTCGAACGAGGTATGGAACTGGATGTTTGATCAGGCGCACTACCTCCTGGATGAAGGTGATCAGGGAGTCGACTGGCCGGAGCGATGTGTTCCGATCATCGAGAACGCGCTCGATGTCTTTTCTGAAAACTGGACGGGCGATCCTTTGCGGTTGAAACGGGTTCTCGGCATTCAGATCGGTTATTATGACGTCAGCGAGCGGATCGCTCGGAACATGCGACCCGGCAGTTTCGATCTGATTGCGCCGACCGCGTATTTCGGATTTAGTGAGTCGGCGATCCGCGAACTGGAGAACGCCGGGAGCGGTGCGGACATGGATCTCCTGCGGCGGCTGGCTGAAGAGGCGGTCGTTGAAATGGGGAATGAGATACGAAACATCGCGGAGCTCTGTGACCGTTTGGGTGTTGGGATGGCATATTACGAAGCCGGCCAGCATTTGACGCCCGAGCCGTTCGGGAGCGAGCAGGACTACAATCCGGCTTTGGTCGCGTTTCAACACGATCCGGCGATGTACGACATCTATATGCAAATGTTTGAGAAACTCGAGGGGATCAAGGTCGACAAAAACGGCGACACGACGCTTTGCATGCTCTTCAGCCTGACGAGCGCGGACAGCGGTCAGTACGGATCATGGGGTCTTTTGACGGATATTTTCGGGGAGATCGATTTGGAGGATGTCCCGAAATACCGGGCGGTTCTGGATTATATGAACGGAATGACCGAATCTTTTGAAGGATAATCGAGCGTTCGATTTCCGTGAAAAGTGAACAGGAAACCGGGCCGGGATCGCTCCGTTGCCGTTTTCCTGCGGCCAATCGGTCCATGATCCGGAATTCTTCAAATACTCGAAGTGCGTACACGAAGCGAGTGCACGGCCGATGGATTTGTTGCATGCCTGTTATTGGCAGAACATTCTATTGCACGCAAAATGGCCCGATTGACGAATTTCAATCCGTAGTGATCGGCACGAAAGGACGAAATTTCGAAACGCTTCTCTCGTCGGGGGTTGGTACGTGTGTGAAGCCGTCTCAAGCAGTCAAACGAGATGAAACTACGGACGAAATCAATCGAAAAGCCGTGTTTTTTCGGTACACGAAACTGTCTCGAGTTCGGGCGGCGTGCGGTCTCGTTTTTGATCAATGATTACCTACTAAACGAAGTATATCGGCGATTGAGTCGGTATTCGTTGCCGGATGATCGCTATTCGTACGCATCATCGCTCTCGTTGCAGAAAAGCACTGATTCTGTGTCTCACGGAAACAGGTGAAGAGTCATATGTGAATAAGTGTTGACACGCTTGATTTGACAATGTAAAATGTGAGCAGATGGAAAAGTTTCACCCTACGGATTATTATCGGAGGTACAAAATGAAAAAGGCACTATTGCTCACGGCACTGATTATGACGATCGTCGCCGCGATGGTATCCGGAACACTCGCTGTATATTCTCAGGATTTAACTCCGTACGACACGAATGTAGTCGCCAAAGAGTTTATTCTTCTGTCCGAGGGAACCCAGGGATTTGACGCCGACGTACTGATCGCACCGACGGAAACGGTAACGCTTGTTTTCACGGTCCAGAACTTTGACGGAGCCGTTCGTACGGAAGTTCCGATCGACGTGGAGATTGAAGTTGCATTTGCGGCAGCCTCCGGAAAATCCGTGATTGAACCCCTGACCGCGACACTGACCGGAGGAAGCGCTTCTGCCGCCATTTCCGGTTCGCTGACCGACGGTGTGGGTACGTTTACGATTACGGATGCGCTTTCCGACACCGCGGATGAGACACTGACATTTGAAATCGAGATCGAATGGCCGGACACGGCGGACGATATTGATTTTGCCGGTCACGACTTTGCGACCAATGTTCAGGTATCCGTTTCCGGAACACAGCAGATCTAATGGATGAAGCGCAAAGGGCTTCCGGTCCATCGGGGGCCCTTAGCATTTTTTCGAAAAACAAGCGATTTTGTAACGCAAGCAGATCGGATTTGCAGGGCTTTTTATGGCGAACAATGAACAGATGACGCCCCGGGAGCTTTTGGAGAAGCTTGAAAACGACACGTACGATGCGTCGAAAACGCCTGAGAATGCCGGTGTAAAAACCGGCATTTCTGTCCGAACGGTACTGAAACGGGCGCGAGACGTCGGATATGTTCTGATCGTACTGATTCTTATTTTCATACTGGTGTCCGTGCTCGGTGCGCGAAGTAGAGGTCAGACACCCGAGGTTTTCGGGTTTCGTCTGTATTCGATCGAATCCGGAAGCATGGATCCGACGCTTGAGATCGGCAGTATTATTCTGGTTCGTCGACCTTCCGACAGCTCTGCGCTTGAAATCAATGATATTATTACCTACAGAGTGACCGAAACGGCGGTCGTCACCCATCGGATCATCGATATCATTCTTCTTGAAGACCAAACCGTCGCATATCAAACCAAGGGTGACAATCCGATGAACAGCCCGGATCGAAATCCGGTTCTCCCGGAACAGATCGAAGGCGTGTTTATTCTGAAAGTACCGTTAACGTAACCGGATAAGAAAGAAGAGGACGATATGATCGTCGATGTGAAGACGGGGAAAGATAACATCAAGAAAGCCGTCACCCTTACGAATATCTGTTCTTCGGAACACTACGCAAGGGACGGTGAAGGCGATGTTCGACGGCTGATCGAAAATCTTTCGTTGGAGGTTTTTGTCGGTGAAGGGGTCGGCGTTTCCGCGCAGAACCCGACGGAAGCACGTCTTCTGATGGAGATCATCGCGAATATCCGGCCATACTACAGCGGACGATGCGTGCTGGCCGAAATGGGCATGATGCAACATAAGCGCCGGATTCTGCCGCATGTTTTTTTCGTCGATACGGCCGAAATGCTTTACAACAACATGAGTGTGCTTGAGTTTTTGGTCTTTGCGACCGACCGGCAAAATGTCGATTCCGTGACGCGACAAAAGCACTTTCTGAAAGTGTTGATCGACATGGATTTTGAGACGTTGGCTTTTTCGCGCATCTCAACGCTTTCCGACACCGAGAAGATATTGATCGAGATGATCATCGCCGCCGAATCCAAAAGCCTTCTGGTCATCGCAAGCGTTCCGGATTATCTTTTCTCGGTTAAAGAGATCCGTGCGCTGAACGTACTTTTCAAAATCATTAAAGAACACGGAAGCATCATCGTCGGCACATCACAGGCCAGCCTCATCGGTATTTGCTGTGAAAAAGTAGCGTTTCTCATCGACGGCCGGATCGAATTTTTCGGGTCCGTATCCGACCTGTGTAAATCATGGGATAAGGTCCTCTACCGGATCAGCGATACGGATCCGGAAAGCACAGCGAAAAAACTGTCGGAAATATACGATGAATATACGTATCGCATCGACGGCTCGGGCATATTGGTCTACAACTACTCGGAAAAACCGTTAAGCGACGCGGAGTTCATGCGAAGGATGCTTGAAAACGGTATCCGGCCGGACTACATCAAAATCAATAAAGGAAGGGTGGGCAATTCTTTTGAAGAATTGAGAAGAATGCATGGAGTATAAATCCGGTTTTTTCTTCAAAGAATTTCGTCAGGCGTACAGCGAGTATAAGATCAGCTTATCCCGCATGATCCTGTTCGGCGCGTTTTTGGGCCTGCTCGCTTTTTCTTTTCATTTCCTTCTGCAGACGGTATACGATTCGGTGCTGACGAGATCCGTGCCGGAATTGATGCTGCCGAGCTATTTTTCCGTGCTTTTCGCGTACATCAACATCGCGTACATTTTTTTTCTTATTTACTTCCTGGCGTCGTATAAGTATCTGACGTTTTCGGAGATAAGGGACAACAGCTGGTATCTTTTGGTAAAGATGGGCTACGATCCCCTCAAAATGATAATGATTAAGCTTTCGGTGCGCGTGCTTTCGGTTTTGATCACGTTCTCGGTCGGATTCGGAATCGCTTTACTGCTGACGGTATTTTTGAAGTATCCGTTTGTTCCGGATTATTTTCTGCCGCTTTTTGTCGCCGGATTCTTCGATATCCTGATCATCGTTATGGTGACGATGACATCTTCTTTGTTTATCGCTCTGTTTGACAGCGCGCGCCTCGTCATCGTCGCGTCGGCCCTCATTCTTTTCTTTATTAAGATTTTTTCGGGATATTATTCCGTGGTTTCGAATCGAACATTGATGCGCGATCCGCTGAACCTGATTCGGGTGAATCGGTCCGCCTACTTCCTGATTTTCGTAGTCTTTATTCTTTCTTGTCTGGCCGTCTGTATTTATCGCGCACGGTTTTTGTCCCAGTATTACCATACGGAGACGAATCGGTATGATGAATTCGCCCTGCAGGACTATAAAACCGATGCGATTAAAGAGCCCGTCTCCCGATCCGCGCCCCGTATCAGCCGGAAAATCAATATCGCGGTCATGATCGGTCTTACCGTTTTGGTCTCCATCAGCATTGTGATTAATCTGTTTGTGCTCTTTGTCGGCGCGATGTCTCCGGACAAAGAATTTGACGTAATGGGACATATTCCGTATATCTTTCGATCCTCGCTGATGCAACCGAGTATCGAAAAAAATGACCTGGTGTTTTTCCGCCGCGTCGATCCCGTTTCCGTGGATCCGAGTTATGTCCCGGAGGTCGATACCATCGTGTTGTTTCGACACAACAATGCACCGCATATTGAAAGAATTATAGAAATCAACGAGGACGGCACGCTTCTTGTCGATATCGACTATTATCCGCCGATGTCTCAAAAAGATGCGCTTCGCATGCGAATCGAGACGGAACAGATATACGGGCAGTATTCGGGAAGAAGTCGTTGGTTGGGCGCAATCGTCCTGTTTGCCAATTCCTTTTTCGGCCGATTGCTTCTGCTCCTCATTCCGGCGATATTGATCTTCTTCTATAAGCCGATTATCCGCTTTTTCGGCCTGTTCTCGAAAACGGAGAAAGCTTGATCCGAAACGGAAGGAGGTGACGGATTTGAAAAGATTGTTGATTCTGCTTCTGGTTCTGGCGATTGTTGTGTCGCTGGCCTCCATAACGTTTGCCGTTTACATGAAATCCGTTTCCGTTCCGGTCATGAATGTCGGCAATAAAGTCTTCAATGTTTTCGCGCAGCCCGCGTATTCGGTCACCGAACCCCGTGCGGCCGTTCATGTTCCCGAATGGCAATTTACGGTGTTTAATTCCGTTACCTACTCCCGACCTTCGGATCTGAGCATCACCGTTACGTTCAACACCGCTTCCACCTCAGGATTGGTTGTCGACGTGTTAATCGGCGGTACCGTGATCGGCAGTTCCAACTTCGACGGCTACAGTTCGGTCACCCTCCTGTTCCCCGGATACATCGGCGCGGGCAGTACGATCCGTCAAAACCTGACGCTTCGCTTCAGCTATAACGGTATGCTGATCAGTCCGTCGAACCATCCCTTCGGCGGGACGACCGCGTACTATTCCGTTCTGGTCTCGGCACAGCCGCAAGAGGATTTGATCGAAAAAGTACGGGGCAATCGATGGGTCCGGATGGAGGCAAGTCCGGGCACAGGAAATCGCGTGAATTTCATCGCGACGTTGTTTGACCCGCCCGACTCCGCGTCCGCGAGTCCGAACAATACCCGGACCGGTACGATTCGACTGGAGTATTCCGCGGCGGACGGTAGCTTTACGATACGAAGAAATTCCGGCGCTCTCTTTACCTTTACCGGGATTGACCCCGGTAGCGTAATCACGCCGACCGGCATTGTGATTTACGGCTCGGATTTTTCGTACGGAAAAACGCTGACCATATCCGGCGTTACGATCAACGGAGCCCCCGTTTCGGGCAGTTTTCTCTTCGACAGTGCAGAAGATGCGCACCTTTTTACCGGACTGACACCGGATGCCGACGGAAGCTTCTACATCTCTTTTGATTACGCCTATGCAAACGGAGGCTATACCGGCAGCCCGTATTTCGGCATCTACCTCGGGTATACCTGACCGGTTTTTGTGTCGCTGTGATCGGAGCCGCTACGTGCTGTCCCGCCTCGCCGGATCAATGATAAAATGGTCGTAACGAACTTCTGACACTTCACCTATGCGGATCTTCCGCGGGAGGAAATCAAGATGGATACGACCGATCTTTCCCTTCTCCGGGAGCAGAAAAACGAGATTACCTCACATCGGATCTACGCTAAACTCGCCTCCAAGACGCGTGACGGCAAGAACGCCGATGTCTTGAGGCGGATGAGCGAGGATGAGCTCCGGCACTATAACGAGCTCAAAGAAATCACCGGCCGGGAGGTGAAGCCGTCGAGATTTTCGATCGTCTTCTTCTATCTGATCAGCCGTCTTTTCGGGCTGACCTTCGGCCTCAAGCTTCTCGAAAAAGAGGAGGACGATGCGGTCGAAACCTACGGCGCGATGGTCGATCAATACCCTCAGCTCAAAGAATTTGTCGAGGACGAGCAGACCCACGAGCTCCTGCTGATCGATATGATCGGGGAGGAGAAACTGAATTATATGGGCTCGGTCGTACTGGGCTTAAACGACGCGCTCGTCGAATTGACCGGCGCTCTGGCGGGCTTCACGTTCGCGTTTCAAAACACGCGCCTGATCGCGATGACCGGCCTCATCACCGGCATCAGCGCTTCCTTTTCGATGGCGGCGAGCGAATACCTCTCGACGCGCCAGGAGAAGGGCGAAAAAGGCGAAGCGATCAAGGCGGCGGTCTATACCGGGATCGCGTATGTCTTTACCGTCGCGGTGCTGATCCTGCCGTACCTGATTTTCAATAATCCCTTCATCTGCCTCAGCGTCAGCCTTTTTCTGGCGGTCGCGGTGATCTTCGTGTTCAATTACTATATCTCGGTCGTCAAAGACGCACCGTTCCGCCGCCGCTTCCTCGAGATGGCCGCGATCAGCCTCGGCGTGGCGGGGCTCTCGTTTCTGATCGGTATGTTGGTCAAGAGCGTTTTCGGGATTGAGGTGTAGGGGCCGGATTGATCGGGATCAACGGATCAATACTCCCCGATCTCGCCCTCATAACTGTCTGCGGCCTCCGGGAGTCGCCCCTTCGCGCCCATCGTAAACGCGATGTCGCTGCTGCGGATCGAAAGAAGCCTCATCCCGATCCGTAGGTCCAGAAAGGACATCATCTCCGGGGTCAGCCGGATCACGCCTTCCTTTTCGATCGGGAGCCAGCAATAGGAGCGGCCTTTATAACGAACGAAATCGCCCGGCGCAATTGAATAATCGAAAAGCTCCGGATTTTCGGTGAGGATCATTCTGAGTTTGGATGGCGCCAAAAGGCCCATGCGCGTGACACAAAAACCGCCGGTCGACTTGCTTCCGGTCATCAGATAGACCCGTTGATCTGCGGTGATCTTGTACTCGTCGACCGCCTGCGGCGGAAAGCGCACCGATAAATCATCCCGAATCCGGGACCGCCCGAAAACAAATTTTCCGCCCTTGGTGATCTGTGGCATATGTGTTGCCCTCCTTATATTGAAAACGGAAGCGGACCGATTATGGAATAGGAGTTTGAAAATTATCACAATACGCTTATTGCGTCAAGTGGCATTGGGAAGCCGGCTCTTCACTTATTATCGCGAAAAGTGAACAGGAAACCGGGCCGGGATCGCTCCGTTGCCGTTTTCCTGCGGCCACTCGGGTCATGATCCTGAATTCTAAATCATTCGAAGAAAGTCGCGAAGTCGAGTGCCGTATATATTCGAAGTGCGTTCGCGCAGCGGAGTGCCCGGCCGATGGAGTTGCTGCGTGCTTGGGTGTTTGCAACGCAGTCTAATGCATACAAAGAGCGCGATTGACGGATTTCTACCGGTAGTAATCGGCACGAAAGGGCGAAACGACGAAACGTTTCTCTCGTCGGGGTTTCGCACGTGTGTGAAGCTGTTTCAATCTCTCAAACGAGGCGAAACTACGGACGAAACCACTCGAAAAGCCTTGTTTCGTCCGCACACGAAGCCGTCTCGAGCTCGGGCGGCGCGCGGTCTCGATTTTGATCAATGATTACCGACTAACCGAGCACTTTCGGCGATTTAGTCGGTATGCGCCTCCGGATGATCGCTTTTCGTAAATATCATCGCTCTCGTTTAAGAAAAACACTGATTCTATGTTTCACGGAAACAGGTGAAGAGCCTTTAAGATTCGATCCGTTGACCCGGGACTACATCGAATCCAGAACTTCAACGACAGCCGCACCGAATTCTTTTGCCGCGGACGGGCCGTTTCCCGTTACCGCGTTGCCGTCGATCGTGACCGCCTGTCCGGAATTCTCACAGCCCGCTTCACTCATGGCGGCGTTCGTGTTCGGCCCGTTGTACCAACTGGCGGATTTTCCGACGAGCACGCCCGCGTTACCGAGCACCCCCGGCCCCGCGCAGATGCCGGCGACCAGAAGTCCCTGTTCGTTTGCGCCCCGAACCAGCTCGAGTAACACTTCGTCATTCCAAATATCGACGACCCCGGTGCCGCCTGCGATGACAATGCCGAGACCGACGTCCTCAATCTCGTCGATTGCGATGTCGATCTCGACACGACCGCCGCCCATTCCTTTGGCGGTGCCGGTTTGGGTACTGGTGATCACCGCGCGGTATCCGGCCTCATCCAAAGCGTCGGTGATGCCCGCGAGCTCACCCTCGTGGTAGTTTGTAAACGCGACGAAAACCGTCACCCAATCCGGCATCGGCGTCGGTGAGGGAGTCGGTGACGGCGTTGGTGTTGTGGTCGGAGTCGGAGCCGCGGTCGGAGTCGGAGAAACGCTTTCGCTCGCGGGAGTCGCAGATGTGTCGATCACCGGATCTTTACCGGAGGAAGAAGGCTCGACCGAGCACGCCGCCGAGGCGGCAATACAAAGAGAGACGAAGAGAAGAAAGATGAGCTTTTTCAAGGGCGGGGTCCTTTCTGATTTTCGATCTTTATGGTCCGGGGGCCGGCTCGATAATCGCCGGATTGAAAAGAAACGAAACCGAACCGGAAGAATTGGTTTGTCGAAAACCGACAACTAAGAAAAATGCTGGACCCAGTAATATACTCCGTCATAGAGATAACAGGAAACGCCGATCTTCGTATAGGACGCATTCATGATATTCGCCCGATGACCGGCGGAGCTCATCCAGGATGACATCACACCGGATGCGGAGGATTGGCCTTTGGCCATGTTTTCGGCCAACTGCATCCCGGGCGGCGCCGTGTACCAGGCGGATCCGTCCGGACGTGTATGCGATGCATTCCAGCAAACCACGATTTCCGGGGAACGGACATCGGCCGAGGAAGTCAGATTACTGTTTTTTGAAAGGGGATCCAGTCCTTCGGCGGCGCGCTCTTCATTGACGATCGTAATAACGGCGTCCGCCATGGACGTCTGATAAGTGCCCGTTGTCGGAACCGGAAGGGGTGTCGGAGTCGGCGTCGGCGTTATCGTCGGAGCCGGTGTCACGGTGGGTGTGCGTGTCGGTGTCGGAGTCGGCGTTATCGTGGGAGTCGGCGTGGCGGTGGGAGTGCGTGTGGGGGTAGGATGCGGAGTCGCGGTCGGCGCGCGTGTAGGTGTCGGAGCCGGCGTCGGTGTGTTCTCTGTTGACAACGAGACTTGCGTAGCAGAAGATTCGACGGTCGCTCCCACAGAAGCCTCCGTAGCAAATGGGTCGGATGTTGATATCGCGGAAGTCGCCGTCGTCACGTCTTCGGGAAGTTGTCCGGTTGAAGTTTCGGAAGACGATTCAAAGATAGAATCCGTTACGGGCGTCGCCCCTTTTTGTTCGTTATCCGAAAGCAGACGCAAATCCGACAAGCCGGATAAAAACTGACAGCCCGATGTTGCCAAGATGATCGCGACGCAGAAGGATACGAACACACGAAACAACCGCCTTCGACCAGCGATACGCGGGGTTTGGTTTATGTTTCCGGACGATTTTTTCATCGGCGTGCTCCGTTGAAAACGTATCTGATTCGGCAGATTGTACATTCATTATAGACGAATATTTAATGAGAGAAAACCGGCCGGAGACTCAGTTGTTTTCGATTCCCGATCCGGCGACCGACATGCAGATCAGGATCGACCCGTCCTGCCCGTAATGCTGGTACTCAAATCCGCCGGACAGTAGGAAACTGCCGGACGGCATATATTCGGTATAGATCCGCCGGTAGGTATCATGGATCGTCTCGACCGGGCCGATGTGCTCGAAGGCGAGCACGCGCATGGCGGGGATTTCTCTCGAAAAGAACAGCATCTCCTGTGTCGCGGCCGGGTCGGTCCGTACGGCACAGTGGATCCAGAAACCCTCGTCCTCGGAGGCCGCCGCGTCGTCCCAGCCGGAGAACTGGAAGGAATCCGCGCCGATCACGGAACGGAGCTTATCTTTGTTTTTCATGAAGATGCGCCACGGACGATGGTAGCCCTTTTCGTTCATCCCCATAAAAAAGACCATTCCGGAGACATGGATCGCGTCGGTCTCAATGACGCGCGGCTCCGGAAATTCGGGGCTTAAGTGTTTCGGCAAAGTCGGATGGGCGCGCGTCGCGTAGCGGATGTTGCGGGCGTCGAGATCCCGGAGCGCTCCGGGGCTGACGCCGAATTCTTTTCGAACGGCACGGCTGAACGCGGAGTAATCCTCCCAGCCGAAAAGCGGATATACCTCCGACGGCTTTGCTTTCCCCTCGCGAACGGAGGAGACGGCGGAAGAAAGCCTTCTTCGCAAGATGTAGCGTCCCAGGCTCTCTCCGCAAAGCGCTTGAAAAAGGCTTCCGAGATAGTGCGTGCTGTAGCCGACCTTCCCCGCGAGCTCGGAGGCCGATCGGATCGGCGCTCCCGACAGGAGCGAATCCTCAAACAAATCGATCGCTTTTTGGACATAATCGTAGTTGGTCATCATAGGACCAGAATACAACAACGTCAGCCGAAGGTAAATTCACTCTCCCAGTCAAATTCGCCCGACTCCTCGCGGCTCTGCGGCCAATGCGCGCACCAGTCCGGCATTTGGACCCCGGCAATCCGATCCTCGCTCGGGTGGTAGGGCTTAATATCGACGACCGGGCTTTGGTCCTCCGCGTCGATCCAGTCGAGAACGATCAAGCCCTCTTCTTCGTCGACGGAAAGGATCCGGCTCGTGCTGACCGCGATCGGATTCGGGCGAAAAGGCGACCGCGTCGCGAAAAGCCCGATGTCGTGGTCAAGCGTGCGGTACGGGGGCGGGACGACCAGCGTTTTCCCGTCCCACTGGATCTGATCGAATATCCACAGGATCTTCACGTGCGAAAAATCTCCGAGTCCCTTGAGGCCTTCCCGGTAGTCCTTGTTGATGCGGACGGCGAAGCCGTTTTCGCAGGAGACCGAGCCGATGACCATCATTGAAAATTCTTTTTCCATATCTCTTACCTCCGATTCGTTCTGCCTTGATTATCGGCGACGACCCGGAGGGGCGACAGTGCATAATCGGGGTAGGAAGGTGTGCAAGAAGGGCGGAGGTGGCTCAATAATCCTTTTTCGCAAACAGGAGAAACGATAGTAGGAGGAGAATTCCGACCGAGGTGATATACATGATAACGGATGTAGACAGGGTCAAGCCGCTGATGATCGTGTCGCTGGTAAAGAATTGACTGAAATCAAAGCTTGCGAACGGTACAAAAATAAGTTGCCTGATCCGAAACTGAACGGACAGATATCGCAAAACGGGTCGGGATATGAGTATCGGTACCGTGACCAGGATCAGAGAGATGGCGGGAGTCTTGATCAGCAACGACAGGAAAACGGAAAGGATCGAATAGGCGATGGTTTCAATGAGTGAAAAAGCGCATAATACCAGAAAATAAAGAAGGAAATCCATGGAAAAAATGGAACCGTTCAGGCTGATGACCGCTTGAGCCGGGTATTTACCGTATGCTACCGCGCCTGCGGCTGCGGCAGAAATGTAAAAGATCACATGCAGACCGATTCCGCACAAAAGGATCGATACAATCTTTGCACTCAATACCTTAAATCGCCGATACGGAAAGCTTAAGAGATTTTGGATCGTTCCATATGTAAACTCGTTTGAAACGCACAAAGACGAAATCAACACGACGGATAGAGTAAGGATCACGCGTACTGAGAATACCGCGCTCAAGTAACCGGAAAAAGAGTTAACCGGTTCTTTCGGGAGATCGTGCTGAATTCGATACAGCATTTCTTGAATGGTCGTTTCCAAACTTTCTATTTCATTGGGCATCAAATGGTATTCCGGATTTGCTCCGAAAAACTCGTGTCCGAGTAAAGCTGATTTTTTGGATTGCAGTTCGATCAATATTTCCCTTCGCCAGGCGTCTTCTGGGGTTCCCGTAAAATAGACTCTTTTGAGATCCAATAACTCAATGTTCAGTCGTGCATTTTGATAACCGTAAGAATTTTCTTCGTAAAAGGCCATCTCTTCCCGGATCGCTTTTTCTTCGAGGTCGCAATTTGCCTTAAAATCGTTTTCAAGAATAATCCTTTCGATTTCTCGCGCGGCCGAAGATTCCTGCCCGCCATTACTTTCTTCATCAAAGCGCAGGAGGATCAGTTGACTGACGAGTAATTGTCTCCAATCATCAGGCGCGATGTCGTGATCCAGCTTGTACTGTTTGATTTCGATATCGATCATATATCCGAGAATATTGCTTCTGTCGAAGTTTGGCTGATCCATCTCGTCTTGCAGGCGCGATATTTCCGAGGCCAACTCAACCTTCCAGTTGCTGTGAGTCTCCTCGGAATAATCGTTCTGTTGAACATGAAGAAAAGCATAAATACAACAAAGTACAATGATAAGCGACGCGATTCCGAGGAACAGAGGCCGCTTGAATATTTTAACGAGTTCATTTTTACACAGGCTCTTCATTTATACCTCCGGTCGTTTTGGACAGGCGAATATATTCGTCTTCAAAGCTGTCCTTACTCTTTGCCTCCGGCTGTGAAGTGCGGTCGGTAAAGGAATAATCTGCAACGATTTTTCCGCGATTGATCACTGCGGCACGGGTACAAATTCTCTCAATTTCAGAAAGTATGTGGCTTGAAAAAATAACGGAGACTCCGTTTTCCTTATTGATTGTATGAATCAGGTCTCGAAATTCAAGAACAGCGTCAACATCCAGCCCGTTCGTCGGCTCATCCAGTAGTAATATTTCAGGAGAACCGATCATTGCATTGCAAAGGGCGAGCCGTTGTTTCATGCCCATAGAATACTGACTTACATGATCCTTAATTCGTTTGGTCAAGCCGAAAACTTCAATAAAGTGCTCTACGTTTTTCCAGTCTGCCGTCGGATACATGCGAAATGTAATCTTCAGGTTATCCAGAGCAGACAGATACGGGTAGAATTTCGGAGTTTCCACGATTCCCCGGACCGGAAGGATTGCGCGTTCGAAGTTTTCCCGAAGACTCAAACCGTTTATGGATATGCTGCCCGAAGCCGGTCGGATTAAACCGAGAATCAGTTTCATGGTCGTGGTTTTCCCGGATCCGTTCGGACCGACTAAACCGAGGATCTCTCCCCGGTTTAAAGACAAAGAAATCCCGTCAAGGGCTCTTATTTCGTCGAATTCCTTAGTTAAATTTTCAATCGCTAATACGGGAGTACCCATTCTTGCTACACCATCGCCGGTCGATAATTGTAAGAAACAACGATCCAGTTACCTGACGAGTCCTTCTCGAATCCTACTTTTTCATAAGAATATATTGTTTTTACATAACCATATTGTTCTTCGATCTTTACGTATAGTTCCACAGATGCCGTGTCCTCGAAAATCTTCACATCCAGAGTTTTCTCATTCGTTACTTGAGTGCCCAGAATATCTAATTGACCGGAAAGCTGATCATCAATTAAGAGGTACATTACATCAATGAATCGTTTTTCCAGATCTGATCCTTCGGCAACAAACTGAAGGCATAATTCTCTTTTTTGCGCTACGAACGAGTCAATCTGTTCTTGAGTGACCGCTGCCGGGTTTTTCCGGTATTCCTCCGGAAGAACATAGGCGGTGTGTTGCGCCTGAAGAAATTCCTCGGCCATGGTCACTAGTTTCGTTTTTTCGGGCAGATAAATAAAGAAGTAATTCAAAGATGCCCCAATGGCAACGATTGCAGCGAAAAGAATCAGACCGATTAAAACTTTTTTGCGGGTGCGCTTTTTCATCTTATTCCCCTTCGCGGATGTCTGTGTCGGGACAAACAATAAGGCACAATCTGTGCTACACCTTATTATTGCACATAAACTGCGAGTTAATTAATCGACATCAAGAATATAGTATTTAGTATTTGCCTTTTGATCGGCAGTCATGTAAGGTTCAAGGGTCCAAATGACGTTTTTCCTGTTTGAAGTGTGTTGACAAACATTGGATTGAAGACTTCCTGCACTTCCCGAAACTGTTGTTAATACCGAAGTATGGTCAACCGTTCCGTCTCCCTCCCAGTCAAGAAATACCAGTTCGCCGATGCAAAGATACGATGAATATTGCGGCGGCGGATTAGTGGCTCCCGCTTTCCTTGAGTATATTTTTGAAACGTAGCCATTACCACTGGTTCCAAGCCATGACTTGAGATTGGGTGCTTTGCTCCAACTGTTTGTAATATCCCAAAAATAGTTGTATATCGTATACCAGTTTTTGTAACAGTGCCAAGAAGACGTGGTCTGTATTCCGCCGGCTTTGATGCTTTGCGATGCAAAATTGGTACAGTCTCCTCCTGACCAATATGGATAAGAAGACGTATTCGGACTTAGCGCGTACCTCTGTGCATAAGTTGACGTGCTACTTGGTGAGTACGCGACCAGGCCTTGCATGGGCAATACCAGTGCAGTCAGAATCAGAGCATGACGCTACGCCGTGCATCGGAATAAGACCCCGGGTCAGTGTGTCGTCAAGGATAACACGGCTAGGGTCATTTCTTCGCAAATATGGGCAGACGTGATTATTTTTTTGCTTCCCGCGATACTATTACAACGTGCCCGGGGAGAAAAAGAACCCGATCGACCGTCAATTTCCGAAGCCCATACCGGAGATGAGTGAGCGGACCGACACCTTAGTTCCCGGTCGTCCGGGCTTTCCGATACCGGATCGAAGCCTTCGGGCAGACGTCGGTACAGCGAGTGCATTGGTGGCAGAGGGCGGTCGTGATGACCGCCTTTTTGCTGTCGGGGGAGACGGCGATCGCTCCGGAAGGGCAGACCTTTTCGCAAAGTTTACAGCCGATACAGGTATCGGGGTCGACCTTTTTCGAAAAGAACGCGAAACGGCCGAATACCTTTTGCAGGGCGCCGAATGGGCAGACGAGGTTGTGGAAGACCTCCGGCTTATAGCGGAGCGTCAGGAGGACCGACAAGGCCAGCCAGATCGGGAGGACCGGAATATTCATATGAAACATGCGCTTCCCGACGATCATCGCCGCGATCGAGACGCCGAGGGAGATCCATGTGAAATAGCCGCCCTTGAGCCACTTGGGCGTCGCTGCGGTTTGGATCCTGAGCTTTTTACCGAGCCATTCGACGGGGATCATCAGCGTGTTCATCGGGCAGACGTATCCGCAGTACAGCCGCCCGAAAACGACCGCGACCAGGAGGCTTACTCCGAACAGTGCCAGCCAGATAAAGATGTTTCCCTTGATCAGGAGGAAGACGAACAGGGCCAGGAACAGTATGCGGATGATGGGAGCGATGTATTTCATGATGCTTTCTCCTTTTCGGTTAAGAGGATCGCTTTGGCGGGGCATTTTTCGACAGAGTTTCGGAGGGCCGGCAAATCGGCCTTGGTTTCCGGAGATTTACGGACGACGGCCTTGTCGCCTTCCATTTCATAATACTCCGGTAAAAGCTTCGCGCACAGTTCACAACCGATGCAATACTCGCGGTTGATCGTGAGTTCTTCGGCTTGACGGGAATCTGTTGGCAAATCCTTCTTCTTTACGATCTTAGCGGTGATAAATGCCATCAGAAAGATCGCGATGACGGTGAGCACCCAACGGACCGCCATAAAGGGAACGCCCAGAAATTTGGCCTCGTTGGCGAGCATCGGCACTTTTACGACTGCCCAAGCACTTAAAATGATCACGATGTTGGATATGCCGGCTCCTTTTTTCAAAAGGGTCTTGCTGATCGGGAATGCGGCGTAGATCGGACCGGCCGAGAGACTTCCGAGCAGAAGCGCCAGGATGTTGCCCTTAATGCCGGAGTTTTCGCCGAAACTGCGCAGGATGACTTCCCTGGGAACAAGGACTTCGATCGCGACGATCAAGAGAAAAACGACCGGCATGATCTGAAGCATTTCGATCACGTAATACATGCTGTTTTTCAAGGAAAGGATCGCTTGGTCCGGCGCGAAAAGCAGGATCGCGAGATATGCGAGCGCTACGATAATGATCAGTTTATTCTTTTTGACGATCGACAGAACATTCATAAGATCACCCCCATCGTCAGTGCGATCACGATCGCGAAACCGAAACTCAGAGCGTTTCGGGTCAGGGCAAACTTCGTACCGAACTCCTTTTTTTCGAGCGGGAAGGTGACGATCCCGACCATTGTCAAGGTCGTCAGAAAAGCGACTGCCGGAACGATGCTCGCGCCGACGTCGACCAGAGACCCGACCAGCGGGAAAGCGACAAAGGCCGGTATCAGGGTAATGCTTCCGACCAGCGCCGAAATCGAAGTCGAGAGCAGGGTATTTGCCGAGCCCATGACCGACTTGATGGTCTCCGGGGGAATGAAGGTCAGGACGATACCGATCAGAAAAATGATCGCGATGATGTCCCCGACCATACTGCTCATCATCGTTTTTGCCTGTTTCATTGCGCCCAGGGTTTTCTTTTTGCTTTTTATAAACGAAATGACGGTCAGGATGATTGCGACCACCCAAAACCCAACGCTGAAAATATCCACGGATGTCCTCCTCGTATCGCTTGATGTTTCCCCATTCTACAGGTATAGTGGGAATAATGGTGTTACCAAGGTAACAGTTATACGCGAGGCGATTTTCGCGAGCAAAAGGGGGCCGGAGCATGGATCAACACCGGGAACAGATCGCGAAAAACACGCTTCTTCGCTCCCTGCCGCGCGGGGAAATCGAGGCGTACCTTCGGGACGGAAGCTTCAGGATCCGTTCTTTCGGCAAAAACAACACGGTCCACTTCGCGTCCGAGGTGTGCTCCACGCTCGAGATCATCCTGTCGGGACACGTCGCCGTCGAGCGAATCGACGAGGCGGGCAACCTTTTAACGATCGCGGAATTTATAAGTGACGACATCCTGGGCGGTAACCTCCTGTTCTCGAAAACCCCCCACTACCCGATGACGATCACCGCGAAGCAGGAGACGGTGATCCTGTCGATCGAAAAGGATCGGCTGTTCGGGCTGTTCTCGGACAATCATGCCTTCCTGCGAAGTTACCTGGAATTTGTATCCGACCACACGACGATCCTCGGCGACCGGATTCGCCACTATGTCCAACGGACCATTCGTGAAATCGTCCTGAGCTACCTTGAAACCGAGCGCCGCAAGCAAAACTCCGACCGGATCCTTCTTCCGATCAGCAAAAAGGCGCTCGCGGAACGAATCGGGGTCTCCCGAACGTCGCTATCGCGCGAGCTTCAGAAGATGCGAGAGGACGGGCTGATCCTTTTCGATCGGGATTCGATCACGATATTGGAGAAGTAAAAAGCAAGAACATGATATACAAGATCATGTTCTTGCTGAAAAACACAGTTTCCGGATATTGAAAAGGTTATTCTACTCGTTATAAGTCATAATGAGTCCACATACTTACAATGACAATGATTTTTTCTTCTTCGACGACTTTGTACACCAACCGGTGTTGCCGATTGATCCTTCTGGAGTAAAGGCCTTTCAGATCCCCGACCAATGACTCGTAAGGCGGCGGATTTTGAAAGGGATTCTCCCTCATTATGGAAAGAAGATTGTCAACATTGGACTTCAGGGCAGGATACTGTAATATCTTTGCCTTATCCTTTTCCGCTTGTTTCAGGATGCGGATCTTGTATCTCACCATTTGAACTCCGTGCTATCCTTCTCAGACGCCGCCAGACCTTTTTCAAGGCGCTCCTTCATACCGGGGATCGAACACAGGTAGAGTGTTTCCATCATCCCGTTGTATTCCTGTTCGCTCAGTATCACCGCATTCCCCTTTTTTGTATTAACGTTGATCACGTCGTTAAACTCAATGGCTGAATTTAAATACTCAAAGAGGTTTTTTCTTAAATTTGTTGCATTTGTGTTTGTCATAAAAATCAACTCCTTTGCGTACATTATTGCGTACGTTATGAAGGTTTGTCAATTCCCTTCATTCGGGATTCGATCAAGATACGATAAACAGCAGGAACACGATCTTGCAAACGTGTTCCTGCCGCTCGGATGTCATCCGCGTCGACTTGGAGGAGTGCCCTTGCGGAAGGCCCGCCAGGGGTTATTGATACACTCAGTGTCGATCGACCTTTTCGTTCATCCGGCGGATTTTTACTTTCCAGAACATATACTGGGTGATCCAGATGATGATAAAGACCCCGATAAAGATCCCGAAGTAGAAGAGAAAACCGCCGAACGAATGCTCCATCCAATTCGCGAAATAGGCGATCGGCAGCATTCCGAGGGCGGTGATCGTGAAATAGACGCCGGTCTGCTTGGCGATGCTCCAGTTCTCGATTTCCCAGATCAAGGAGCTCGCTGCGAATAACGAACCGAGTATGCCGCTCAGAAACGCCTGAAGAGCGACCGCCCCGATCTCGCTTCCGATCGTTTTGACCAAAGCCGGAACGCACGGAGAAAAATCGCTTTCGCCCATCGCGAATCCGATGATAATGGTTATGATATAGCCGAATGCGATTCCGAGCGGGAAGCCCAGAAGTCCTCGAATTATGATTTGCTTTTTCATATTACTCACCTCATATTCCCAATACTTTTTTGATTTCCGCCACGTATCGACGGGACACGTAGCTTTTCGAGGAGTCGGAAAACGTCACGCAGATCGTGCCCGCGAAATTCAAGTTGAAGTTTTTAACTTTCCGAAGATTGATGATCTCGGAAACGGATACGCGCACGAAGTCGGATTTTGCGAGTCGGTCCTCGGCCTCGTAGAGACGGAGCCGCAGAGTGTACTCGCCGTCGCGCGTCGCGGCAAATACTTTCCCGGCGGAAGAATAGATTCGAATGACCTCTGACGGGTCGAGAAGTTCGATCGCATTATCCCGAAAGCCGGACAATAATTTTGGCGTCTCATCGGACAAACGCTTGACCAGCGCATGGACTTCGTCGTTTACTTCGTCGGTGTAAATAACAACTTTGATCTGTTTGTATGAAGGATCCGTAATGATTTCAATCTGCATTTCGTTTCCCCTCCTTCTGTGTTAAGAGTACAAAAACCAGGAAGATCTTGCCACAGGTTTTCGATGGTCGGTTGTTTTTCGGGGATAGGTGGTCGGAGAGCCCGGGACGGGGCGGTCCTTCTTGCGTGGAAAAAATACGCAAACCATGACGAGTACCGGGCGCCGACGCTTTTCGCGCTGACGGTGACGATCGACTGCTTTTGCAAGATATCGACGTGGCTTTTCGGGAAATGAATCGCATCTTGCGGCCGAACGGTGCGGAAATCACCGACACCCTGAAACGGCCGGGTTTTCGGGTCATCGACTCCGATCAGGCATTGTCCTGAAGGGACTCAAAGCGGCACATCTATTTCTATTCCAACACTCCGTCCCGAATCCGTACAATCCGGTCACAACTTTTCGCGACCGCGGCATCGTGCGTAACGAGAAAAATGGTGTGTCCTTTTTCGTGAAGGGTTTTCAAGAGCGCTACGACG
>Ga0209723_1000373_pt1 | contig 85536 bp, 66 predicted proteins | sample BiotimSIPDNA_2_FD_185750 | JGI IMG/M metagenome (GOLD analysis project Ga0209723, IMG submission 185750) | Anaerobic biogas reactor microbial communites from Washington, USA - Biogas_R2 time_0 SIP DNA (SPAdes) (version 2) | ecosystem: Engineered > Bioreactor > Anaerobic > Unclassified | place... | reverse complement strand
CGTTTTCGTCGTGAATTGCGGTGAGATCGAGATCATCTAGCATAGGTTGCGCAGTGTACCTGTATTTGGCATTTTCGGCAAGTGCCTTCGGCGGGAGTTTGTCTCCCCCGGATTATTGATAAGATACGGCAACGAAGTAAAAGGAGATATTTTTATGCGACGTTCAACCTTCGATAACCTCGCGCAACGCGTCGTCAACGGCTGGGTCGAAACGATGCCCGATTTTGTCCCTGTCGCCACCCTTCCGGTTTCGGAAACGTCACAGCAGCAGTTTCACACTTTTCTGCGCGGCGTCGCTGAGGCGATTCGGGCGCATCCAGAGTGGATCGGCTTGTCTATCCAGCCCGATGACGCCTACGAGTTTGGCGAAATGCAGAACCGGCGCCCGGAGTTGATCGACGCGATGCGCAAAACTAGACGCAAAGTGGACGATTTCGTCACGCTCCTGCTCAAACTGGGTGTCGCGGGCGTCGTGGATGGGCAGACGCTCCGCATCCAGAAAAAGGATGTGAACCTCACTGCCCCAACGCGGGAACGCTTGGCCCGCTTTGGATTTGGCCTGGCGGCCGGAAAAACTGAGACGGTCATCACCTGCGACGCCTTCCCGAAGATGTTTCCGGCCTGGGTCTGGCTCGCGGCGGAAGCCACCCGTACCGCCCAAGCCGCCGGCCCGGCGCACGTCCCGCCAGTGCGCTTCTCGCGTTGTCTGTACAGCGACACCTATCCTTACACCAGAGATGTGCTGCTGCGGCTGGCCGATGACAGCCCCGGTCTGCTCACGTTGATCGGCTTCTTCGAGAAGGAAGGGTATACCCTGGTGTGCAACCGGGATAACCAGATCAACGTGGACTGGGTGAAGTCCTACGGCAAAGCCGACGATCCCCTGAAAGGCTGGTGGGGTGAGCGCACCCACGGCGGACTCGCCTTTGAGTACGATTGGATCCGCAAGAATCCTATGCTCTTCGGGCTGCGCATCCCGGAGTTCAAGACGCTGTTGCAGCACTTCGACGCCATGCCCGATCAGGTCAAGGCGTTTGTGGTGCAGCACACCAAGCATTGTGATGCTTGCGGCTACTGCACGCAAACCGACAAGACCGGCAAGCGTCCACGCGCTTTTATGACGGTGGAATACAACGGCAAGCACGCGCTTTGTCCCTTGTTCCCCGGCTTTGGATACACCTGGCAGACCCTCGGAGAGGCGGAGGCCGCGGATATCCAAGCCTTCCTGACATTCGCTAATGATACCCTGGAAGCGGGAAGAAATCAGATATGAACGAAGCCGCTATCACCTCAATGAATATCCTGGCGCTTCAAGATGCAATGGCCCAAAAGCAGCTCACTGCACGTGAACTCGTCCTATTCTACCTGTCGCGCATCGCTGAAATTGACCAGTGTGAAGGTGGATTGAATGCCGTGCTAGAGATCAACCCGGATGCGCTTTTTATCGCCGATATGCTGGATGAGGAGCGAAAAAAGGGGCGCGTTCGCAGCTTATTGCACGGCATTCCGATCATGCTCAAGGACACGATCAACACGGCAGACAACATGCACACCAGTGCAGGATCGCTGGCCCTCGCGGACAATCTGGCTCCTTACGATGCGCACGTGGTTACCCGCTTGCGCCAGGCAGGAGCGATCATCCTGGGCAAGACAAACATGACCGAGTTTGCCAATTTTATGGGCGAAAACATGCCGCCCGGGTACAGTTCGCGCGGCGGACAGGTGCTCTCACCCTTCAATCGCGATCGCACTCCGTCCGGGTCGAGCACCGGTTCGGCGGTTGCCGTGGCTGCCAGGCTGTGCGTGGCGGCGTTAGGGACAGAGAATTTTGGTTCGATCAACTACCCGGCGCAGCAAAACGGCATCGTGGGCATCAAACCGACGATGGGGCTGGTGAGCCGGTATGGGAATGTGTCAACGACGTACACGCTGGATACCATAGGCCCGATGGCAGGGTCGGTCATGGATGCAGCTATCGTGCTGGGGGTGATCGCCGGGCGGGACGAACGCGATCCGGCAACATGGACACAAAATGAAGATGCGTCAACAGATTATATGTCATCTTTAAATCGCGACGGTTTGAACGGTGCGCGCATTGGCATTCACCAGGGGAAATGGGAGGCATTGACCGGTGCAAAGCAGCAAGCGTTCGGCAAGCTGCTGGCTATACTAAAAGACGCCGGAGCGACGATCGTGGATGTGGAAGACGTAAGCCAGCTTATCAGCGAAAGCGACATTGACCCCGTATTTTTCTATGAATGTAAGTCCTGTATGAACGCTTACCTGGCTACGCTCCGATCAGATCTCACATGTACGTCTGTCCAAGAGATCATCGAGTTCAACCAACGCCACGCCAGCCAAGCTCTGAAATACGGGCAGCCCATGCTGTTGCATGTCCAAAACAAGACCTCCGGCAGGTTAACCGAGCCAGAGTATCTTGAGGCTTTGGCGAAAAGAGAACGAGCGATCTGTGCATTGGATCAGATGTTTGATGCGCACCAGCTCAGTGTGCTGCTGTGCACACAGCCTGAAATCGTTGCGCCGATCACCGGTTTCCCCTCAATGAGCATCCCTATCGGGTGCCACGAGGACAGGATTCCGATAGGCGCTTATTGGATTGCCAGGAGATATGACGAAACCACGCTACTGCGGATCGCTTTTGTGGCAGATAAGGAGGTGAATTCCAATGCCTGAACTCCCTGAAATCTATGTGATGGCCCGCGATATGCGGAAAGAATTGGTCGGTCGCACGTTCGGCGAGGTCGAAGTGCTGCAACCCAAGTGTCTCAACGTCCCTGTGGACGACTTCCAGACGGCGCTGCGGGGAACGGAAATCCGCGATGTGACGCCGCGCGGCAAATGGGTGCGCGTTGAACTGGCAAAAGGCTGGCTGCTGCTCTGCCTGGGCATGGGCGGCGAGATTCTGCTGACCGACCGCGATCATTTGCCGGAGAAATACCGCCTCATCTTCGACTTCCGCGACGGGGCGAGCCTGGCGGTGAACTTCTGGTGGTGGTGTTCACAACTGGTAAACGCGCATCCCCAACTACACATTGTACATCCAGCACCTTTTCACCATCTATCACTGATAAAGCGCCTGTAATGTTTAGTATCTCAATGACTTCACGACGTTTCTCAAAATTGTCCCCTGCTTTTTCAATCCCTGCGCTAACTGCCTCCCTTAACTTTAACACGGTTCGTATTTTCGCTTCACTCAGCTCCTGTGTTTCTATCACCCTCTCTAAACGAGTCTGTTCCCGGTACAAACCATCTAGGGCTGTATCGTAGGGTTTAGCGTCCCGAAGATACTCTTCTTCGGTTATATGCGCATTATAGAATAGCTGCTTTACCCGGTCACGGGCCTGTTGGTTCTTAGTTATCAAAGTCTTGACAGTTTCTAGTTCTCCCCGACGTGGTTGCAATAACACTTCTTGTTCAACTTGTGCCTCTTGTAAAGCCTTGAGCAAAGCGGCTTCATCTTGAAATTTATCTTCTAACCAATCCCACACAGCATTGTCAACATAATCAGCGTTGAATTGTGGCGAGCCACATTTGCCTGCCGCCGTGTAATAATCAGCAGAAGAACACTTATAGTAACGATATTGTGTACCACGCGGATTAGTCTTCCCTGTACAGCTTATCTTGTGACCACAGCGCCCACAAGTAAGCAGGTATTGAAGTAGATATTTATTCTTGGTGTTGCGTTTAGCGAAACTTTTGTTTTCGCGTAGACGCTTCTGCGCAGCTTCCCATAATTCGACGCTCACAATTGCTGGTACATCTGCTGTAATATAATTTTCTACTGGATTGTTCGTATTAGTCCGATCATTACGTTTACCATAAACGAACTTCCCCATATACGTGGTAGATCGCAGGATTTTATCAATATTGCTGGCATACCATTGTCCAGGTTGCCCCTTCTTTCGCATCTTAGGATTATGCACATCCCCCCAGGTAGGCACAGCCAGTTCAGTAAGTCGTTTAGCTATTCTCCTTTCGGCAAGTGGTTCGTTCACATACCAGTCGAATATCTGGCGGATTATTTGTGCTTCAAGCTCGTAGATTTCTAACTGTTGCTTCCCTTCGGTAACACACAATCGATAACCATAAGGGGGTTTGCCATGTGTCATCACTTCGCCGTTATGAGCCTTGCGTCGTCGTCCCCTGACCATACGTTCTCTAATTTTCGCTCGTTCAAATTCAGCAAAGGCTGCGTAAATACTCTTTTGCAATTGTCCTTCTGGTGTGGGAGCGAAGTCGTATAGCGCGTACTCGATAGTTACTGTAGATTGTTTTAATTCTTGCTCAACAATATACTGCTTGGCTATATCACGAGCCAAGCGATCAAGTTCACGCGCAATGAGCACATCGAACTCGCAGTTACGCGCCATATCTAGAGCCTTTGATAACTGAGGCAGGTCAAACGTTGCCCCGCTTGCCCCCCGATCATCTTCTGCCAGTTCTGCTACAATCGCATATCCTTGCTTGGTGGCGTATTCACGGCACAAGTCAAGCTGAGCTTGTAAATTCGCGCCTCCCGTTTTTGCCCGATCATCACTGCTTACTCTCGCATACAAAACCGCTCTTTTTGTCATTCTGTCATCTCCTTGTTAGGAGTGTCGGCTCTCGCTCTCGAAAACCGACACCCCTATTAAGTCTCAAAGGGCTGTGTAGACCGTTCCTCGACAACGGCCCTGTCGTCGTAATAGACCACGCTGCACAAGGTCAACCAAGTCCAGACGTAGCGTCTCGGCGGTGACTTGCGGAAAAGCTTGGCGCAAATCGCCATTAGTGATATGTCCTCGCTGTTGCACCTCGGCGAGAGCCTGTTGCTGCCGTTCGTTCAGGCGCTTGTGTAGTCGAACCCGTTCTGCCAGGATGCTATCTTGCGCTTGTTGCCCAACACTGCCAAGCACTTTTGCTTTCTCTGCTGGCGTGAGGTATAGAACATCGCAGATATCAGCTAGAAGCGTGACAGCGGAGGCTTCAAGGGCTGTCCAGGGTTCTGGCGTCATCTCAGCTTCAAGTACCTCACGGAAGCGGCGTAGCCGGGTTACTACCGCATGGTGATGTTGCCCCGCGACAAAATGTTCGGCGCGTTCTCTTAGGCTTGGGCCTACTTTGACCAATTGCATTTGATAAACATCCATTGCTGTGTCCTCCATACTGGTTTTGTGATAGAATGGAGGTAGACACTCCGCCTGCCGTCCAAGCTATACGGAGCGTCTACCAAAGTGCCGGGCCTTCGCGCCCGGCACTACTCTTTTTGTCCTGCAATTCCTCGTCCTGTAGTTCATCCAGCGCAATCTGCGCCAGGCTGCCAAGCATACCTTCGTAAATCGTCAAACCGCTACTATTGCACCGCACACAGACGCGATTCTCATAATTGCGGCGGATATACATCGGGATGTCTGTGCCCGCTACATTCATTCCACGGAAGACGCCTTCGAGCATTGCCCAGGCTGCCCATAGTTCGTGGTTTGTGTCCCACTGTAACTGGCCTTCCCCATAGTCATAAATCAGCGTCCACACCGACTGTTCTGTTATTGCGTTTGCCATCTATGCCTCCTGAATCGAATTGTTGTTATGAACGCAAAAACGGCCTGTGATGCTGGTATGGCATCAACAGGCCGTCGTTTAATACGCCTATTCGATTTGCGCTATCTCCTCCGATATGCTACAATCGGGATAGCTCAACCGCTGCCAAGCCCAGCGTTTGGGTCAGAAGTGCGTTGGTGCTGACTACACCGGCGCACTTCGCTTTTATCAAAGACTAATTTTCGATAGGTTCCCTCCTATACGGTATTTCATCAGGTGGTTCTTCCAACCATCGTAGGAGTAAACGTCTCACTATCTGAGATAGCGTGCGGTCTTCCAACCGTGCTTTCTCCATTATCCGGCGTTTCAGCGCCGGGTCGATACGTAGGACGATTCGCTCCTCTTTGATCATATCCCTCACCGATTGCGTGGTTACGTGTGAATACATTATATATCACAAGTCAAGCGGTGTCAATACCCAAAGTGCGTCTATGCATCGCCAACCGGGCATATTTGCTTGTTAAAATGTGTTTCTATGGAAGCAGGATGCCTTAAAGCAGCAAGTGATCGTCTTTGACGAACCAAGCTTCATCCAGTTTCAGTATTTCCAATCAACAAATGGTTATTCTCAGTTGTCAAAGCTCAGGCAAGAGTCTGAAAAAGTAGCCTTTCGACCAACAAATGGCTTATTTTCGGATAAAACAGCCATTGTCAGGTGTAAAGAGATATATCCGTCATCAACAACTCTGCTTCCGTACTCTGCTCTTTTTGAGCGGGTTGTTCTTCCGTCGAAGTAGATTGGGCCTCGGAAACTTTTTCCCCCTCGACGGCTTCTTTTTGCTCGGCTTCAACACCTAGATAGGCGAGAAGCCAGATTGCACGTGACATTGGACTCAATTCACCACCTCCGCTATTACCAGTACTGTCGCTTGCATAACCTCGCCGAGTTGCAAACCTCGGTGAGCCACGATGCAAATCGCTTCCATCAACGAGGCATTGGACAAGGGAACGTTAACCATACCTATTCGGGTAGGATGATCGGCGGTATTGTGTGACTCAGTTTTCGCTTCTACCATTCTCTGACTTACCTCCCAAAATAAAATGAAACAAAAAAGGGGAGGACCTGGAACCGAAGTTCCAAGTCCTCCCCTTTCATTTCCTTATCCGGTTGCCCGGTCAGGACGCCGCAGGCTTGAAGGCTTCCTGCGGATCGGAGCGTTTAGCCCCAGACCTTTTCGCGGTGTTTGTTCACCGCTATATGTTTATTATACATGGTAGGCATGCCAAAATCAAGGGGGGAAAGCCCACGGGATTCCACAGTAAAGACCCGCCCATGTGCGAGGGAAACAGGCTGCGGTGGGGGTAAAGTTTGGGTTGCGCGAGTTTTTGCGGGTTGGGGACGGTCGAAAAGCAGTCGTGGGCGCAGTAAAGCGGGCGTTAAGCCAGGCAGGAAGCACAGTAAGTCTGGCGAGAGGCGCAGTCAGAGTAGTCCACAGCAGTTTGGCGACGGAGTTGCGGTCAGTTTGCGGGATAAATGGGCCCGTTCATGGCGCAAGCCGGACTGGAAATCAAGCGGCAGGCACGCGGCCATAGCGCAGCCGGTGCACCGGCTGCGCGCCATCCTGCGCCATAGGCTAAGGTCAGGTTATCCGCAGAGCAGCGCGGGAGGCCTCGCGGACGAAGCGGGCGACGGTGGCGAGGAGGGTGAGGATGTCGCCGAGGATGGAGGCTTTGGCGGCGTTGGCTAAGCCGAACCACGGGGTGCGCTTCAATCCCAGGCGGGTCTGCACGGCGTTGCGGCTTTCGGCATACGACTGGCGGCCGTGGCGTAGGTCCCAGGTCGGGCCGGTAATGTCGTGGTCACGCGCCAGGCGTAATGCGCCGTCCGGCAAAGACAGCCCCACGGTAACGGTCATGCCCAGGCTGTGCTCGGGAGTGCGCCAGGGACAGTCCGGGCGGGTAGCGGGCGGCTGAGGATGCACGTCGGGTTGGGGATGCAGGAGACAGCGTTGGCGACAGACCCATTTGGTTTGCTGGGTGGTGTAGTTGTGGCCGTTACAGCGCAAGCGGTAGCCGTGTGGACAGAGCGGGAGGCCCTCCGCGTCATAGCCGCGTTGTAAGCACGCCGCAGGCTCTTGATCATGTTGATGATGGCGAATTTCAATGGTGCGCAAGGCGTGCAAATCCGCATAGACGTAGCGCAGAATATCGTCGTAGCCTTCCCCGGCATCGCCTAACACTTCGCCAATCTGCAACTGCGGATAGCGGGCGCGCAGGTCGGCGAAGCCGGGGAGCGTCTGCAGATGGTCATTGCGATTGGCGGTGACGAAAGGGCCGCTGAGCGGCCACAGGGTGAAGAGCCGGTCATCCACCACGTTGAAGGCCTTGCTTTTGTAGCCGAAGTAGTGCTTACCTTTGGGGCTGCGGTGAGGGGCGGTGGCCTCATCACCGTCGGCGCGGGGCTGATTACTGCCGGCGTAGTAGACGTAGGTCGCCTCGGGATCGCGGGCGGTCGCATAGCGGCAGTGCGCCCGACAGGCGTCAGTGCCGCAGTCGCAGCCCGTGTGACCGGCAGCTTGCGCCGCACAGGTGCGGGTGGCGGCAGGCTTGAAGCAGTCGGCATTCTGGTGATGGCAGCGCATACGCGAACGGGCGTATACGAGTTGGCTGTCGAGGGCCAGACTGACGCCGCGCTCTGCGGCTTCGCCCGGGAAGGTGCTGTGGCCAGGCATGAGTTGGTAGGCGAGGAGGGCCGTCACCAGGCTCTGTTCGCATTGGCGGAAGACTTCCTCCGGCGTGGCCTGGGCCACGTCGCGAAAGGTGGCTTCGCTGGGGATATCGTCCAGTTGGATTCCCAAGCGCCGACAATAGCCTTGCCCGCGTTCCGCGGAGCGCAGTTCTTGGGCCAATTGCGGCCAACTCCAGTGCTTGGCGCGCGCCAAGAGGATGCCCAGGCCGATACTGAGGGGATCGAAGGGCGGGGGGCCGAGGTGACTGCGCAGCCGTTGGGCGAAGAGGGGCCGCCAGGCGCTGAAGTCGAAGAGGCGCAGGATCAGGTCGAAATCGTCCAAGCCCGCCCAATCCTGGGCCGTCAATGTGGCCTCGGGGGGTAGCCACTGGTAGTAAGAGCGACAGCGGCGTCCCGGCCACGCGGGCACATCCGGCAGAGGGGCCAGCTGTAGCGGCAGGTGCGGGCGCAGCGCGGCCCAGTCGAAGACCGCCACGAAGTGCGGGACGTACAAGCGCCGTTCCGCGGCCGGCAGTACGCGCAGGGTCTCCCATTGCGGACGCGGCAGACTTTCCAGGGCCGCAAACGGACTCGCGGGGACCGCCAAGGGGGCGTAGGGCGCACTCGCTGGAATCCACTGCGTGCTCATCGCCACCGCCGCCTTTGCCAGGTACGATTGTGGCGTAAGGCCTGCAGATAGGCCGCGCGCCCGTCCGGTGCACACACCTCGTACAGGTCGGCGCTCAGCCCCGGATGCCGCAAGATGACCAAGGCTTGCACGCGCAACTGCCGGATACGTTCGCCGCTCACGCCCCAGGCGCGCCCTAACGCCACCTGCGTACACGGCTTTTGCCCGTCCAGCCCATACAGCGCGCGCACCACGGCCTGCAAGCGGGTAGGCAACTGCGCCACGGCTGCCTGCACGGCACTCCGCACCGCGAGGAGTTGGCTCAGTGGGGTCCCGGACTCCGGCGCCGCCATGACCGGCTCGGCCAAGTTTGATGCCCGCCATCCCGCGCGCACCGCCGCCCACAGCGCGCGTTCCACCGCCACGCCCGCGTAAGTCGCGAACTGCACCCCGCGTTGGGGGTCGAAGTGCAACACGGCCCGCCACAAGGCCAGCCGCCCCGCTTGCACCAACTCTGCATAGGGCACGCCCGCGTGAGTCATCTGCCGCAAGAGGGTGTGGATCAAGCCACTGTGCGCGCGCACCAGCGCGTCCTGACACGCCCGGCAGCCGCTTTGCGCGCAGGCGAAGTCTCCGCCTTTACTGGGGTCATTTTCGGTTATACTACACATACGACACCTCCTGTGGTGAGTGATTGGAATCAACTCTACTCTACAGGAGGTGTCGTTTTTTGGGTTGCGCTAGCCCGCGCGCTTGGGTTGGTTTTTATCCTCTGGACTTACTGTGGAATCCCCCCACTATCTCCACACAAGTTGTCAATCCAATCTTCTCCTGATCCCACATACCAGAGGTCCTTATCGAGATATTGTTTTATTCCTCCCCAATGACCTCCCACTGCCGCACCCCTGCGCGTTGCGACACCCCCTCCCACGGCAAGCCATAGTCCGGTAAAGCCGGTTGCTGGGGCTGTTGCGGAAGCTGCATAATGATCGGCGGAATCGTCATCTGCTGGGTTGGTGGTTGGCGCTGTCCGCGCCGGGCCAACACAAAGATCAGCAGTCCGATAATCGCCAACAAAGGCACGCCCGCCAGCAGCAGCCCAATGATCAGCGCCAGCGCATCGTCGCTGAGCCGCTGCACGACCACTACTGCGGCGACCACCGCAAACACCACACCCACTAACGCCACAAACCGCCCTAAGCGTTGTCCCAATCGTGGCCGTTCCTCGTAGTAGTCATAGCTGTTGTCTCGAATACGCATCGTTTTTCCTCTCCTGTCGGAAATCTTCTTCGCCGATTTCTACGCCCCATTACCCCGTTTCGCATGAGTAAGGGCCGTAGAAATTCACGTAGAAGAAGTATTAAGACGGTCAATCGCCGCCTGCGTCATCTGCCAGTGCCAGCCCCCAGCTGACACGTCTTCGCCAAAGAGATAGTGCAGAGCCTTGCTCTTGCTGCCCCACTCCCCGCCGTGCTGCGCCCACCAGGGCTTCAGCCGCGCCGCCAACTGCGCCACATCGTCATCGCCGGATGCCGGCGCTTCTTCCTCTGCCATTTCAGGTTCAGGCAAGGCTAACAGCGGGGCCTGGGGGATGTGCCCATTGCCCGGCAGGTCTTGCGCCGTGCTGTACGCGGCCTGGAAGCGCGTGATCTGCTCACCACACACGGCCAGGAAGTCACCGCGCCCCTGCAAGCGTTCTGCGCCGGTGCCCCCGCGCCCGGCCGCAATGCGGGCATCGTCGGCGCTAACAACCTTGCCCACGACCCGCAACGGGAAATTGGCGCGCACGATGCCGGACAGGATCGCCGCCGAGGGACGCTGCGTCGCCGCGATCAGATGTAACCCCGCTTCTCGTCCCCGCTGCACCAGGCGTTCCAGCGGGCTGCTCACCCCGTCGCCGCTCATCACCAGATCGGCGAGTTCGTCGATGCAGATGACAATGCGCGGCAAAGTCTCGCCACGTTGGTCGCGGACGGCCAGCAAGCGCACGAGGGAGCGCAAGGCTTCCACCGCTGCAGACGGCTCAGTGATGACCGGGCGCACCAGATGCGGGTCGTTGAAAGACGCCGGGAACGTGCGCCCCTTTGGATCAATGAGCAGCAGGCGCACAACCTCCGGGGTGTTACCCAGGAGCAAACTGGCGGCGATGGTGCGCAGCAGCACCGACTTACCGCAACCGGTCGTCCCGGAGATTAGAATGTGCGCCACGTCAGGCGACGGTAGCCGCGCCAGCAAGGGGGTGCTGTGCTCATTGAGGCCCAACAAGGCGGTGGCGATGGGCAGCGGCGATAAATCTTGTAAGATGCCGGTCAGCGTCACCGGACGCGGATCGGGGTGGTCGAATTCCAGGATGACACCTTCGACACCGCGACTGAGGCGCACCTGGGGAACCCGCAAGCCCAGCGCCAAATCCTCGCTCAGGCGTTGGATGCTGGCAAAACGCACGTGGGGTGCAGGCTGAATGTAGAAGCGAATCAGGCGCGGTCCCACTGTGCCACCGGTTACACGCCCTGGCGCACGATGTGCGCCGAGAACTGACTCCACCATATCGGCGCGCAATTCGAGATACGGTCGTAGACTACGCATTGACTATACTCCTTGTTCATAGCCCCAAGTGATCCAGCGCATCGGCCAGGTCAGGGTCTTCAGTGGGCGCGATGGCCGGAGTAGCAACAGCTACCCCGTCCGACAACCGTTGTTCCACGGCCTGCACCGCGCGATACACGTCGGCCAGCGTCACCTGGGAAACGTCATAGTGATTCCGCAACGCCGCGCGCACGGTCTCACTGAGGTTGTCCTGCGCGTCCAACCAGGCGAGCAGCGCAGCGTCACGTTGGGTATCCAAACTGAAAGTGCGTCGTACTAACATTGTGGTCTCCTCATCTGTGCATACTTTTTCATAACTTTCGGTATCGAAGAGTATGAAAAAGTATTACTTGCCCCATAAACGGCGCGCCAGCTTCCAGTAGCCCAGCGCGTTGCCGTAGACTGGCTCGGCGACGACCTGCGCGTGCGGCCAATGGCGTTGGATGTGCGTGCCCAAGAGCAGTGCCCCACCGCCGGTAAGGCGAATGGCGTCCAGGGTGGCCCCGCCGTTCCATAGGTGCGAGGCTTCACTGAGAATCTGCCCGGCCAGGTCGGCGGCGAGGTCGTCTACAACGGTGGAGAAGTCGGCCACTGGTTCACCGTAATAGCGGACGCTGCGCGCCTGTATCGCGGCGGCCAATTGGTGGTCGCGTAGGTCATCGAGGCCGGGATAGTGTTGGGTCAGCCACTGGCGTACCGCGCGCACCAACGTCCAGCCACCGACGTTCACACTGGCGGTCTCGCGTCCGATCTCCGAGAGACGGCTGACACTGAGTAAGTTACAGGTTTTGCCGCCGATGTCGATGAGGCCCACGGAGGCGTGCGCCAGATCGGGGCGCTGGATTTGCCCGTGCTCGTCGAGGACTTCGGCCAGCAGCGACCCAAAGGGTTGCGGGATGACGCGCGCATTGGTGACGCGCAGGAGTTGTCCACGGCGGCCTTCGCGCTGCACGCGATGTTCACCGAGGAGACGCTCTTGCACCTGCGCCTTGTCACTGTAGAAGGCCACGGGAAGACCGGTTACCAGGTCGATGTCTACGGCAGTGGCGGTGGTGAGTTCGGTGAGCGCGGCGTGAAACAAGGTTAGCCATTCGTCGCTCTCGATCCAGCGGCGATCTTCGCGGCGGTTGAGGAAGCGCGACTGGTTCACCGCTTCCTCGCCGATGAGGGCGTGGGTGGGGGTCACAAGGACGAGAGCATTCTCGCTGTTGCCATTGAGGGCAAAGCTGGCGCGGTCGGGCGTGCCGACCACCGAGGGGAACGTGGTGCGGCGACGCTCGGTCACTGCTTTGGTGGCATTGTAACCAATGTCGATTCCGGTATACATCTGAAAACCTCCTTGAGTTGGTTTAGGATTAGCTATGGGTTACAGGCAAACAAAAACGGCCTACCGTGCCGTTGTCTGGCATAGGTAGGCCGTCATATCCCCTGTAACGCTAAGTCCTGGAGCGGCATTGTTTCAAGGAGGTAGCCAACGTTACACACGTAACGTCGCACACCATAGCGTTCATGGTATAATCAGGGTAGCCCACCGTTGGTACCGACAACGGTCGGGTTAGCGTCTGGTGGGTGTTGCAAGCACCCACCAGACGTGCCCTAAAGGTTATGCTTCAGTTGTTAAAGCTGCGTCCTGAGAGTTGGACTCTGCGGCGTGCTCATCTAGCCAACGTCGTCCTTCCTCGTATGGAATCATCCAGGCCGGGCCAAACTTTTGACCTTTGATTTTGCCCTGGCGACAAAGTCGAGAAACATAGCTGCCCGTAACGCCAGCCGCCGCGCCTAATGATGTTGCGGTCCATAGTTTTTCTGAATCCGTTGCCGATTCCATATGCTTATTGTAGTTCATATTTATGAACTGTCAAGCCCCAATTTCACACTTTTTGCCCACCTAACCTATTTACCTGGTAACGTGCGTACACTACGTAGATGAGTTCTGCGCGTGAGTTTGACTTTTGGCTCAACTTCTCTACAATAGCTACACGAGAAACCCAACCGCATCTATCCTAAACCAGAACCAGGCCAAAAGTTGTTGGAGAGGTTAGGAATTTTTCCTCACTTGCACGACATTTTTTACTATCCAGGCAGCAATGACAATGAACAAACAAACTAAGCCACGTGGCCCACAAACACCCTTCGCCCACCTGGTTGATACTGGAGTGCGCGCCTATCAGCGCGCCCAGCGTATCAATGGGGTAACCCGAGCGATGGACGATCTGGCATTTGCCAGTGCTATTGGGTCCAGTACTTTGAGTTCCTGGCGTAGAGATGTAATTCCCACAGATTACGACATTCTGAAGCGATTCATGATGGCGTGTCTTCTGGCTTCGTCGGAACTTGATGAGTCGTGGATAAGTGACTTGCTCCGTGAGGCCGGTATGGCCGGTTACCTTAATCAAACCCTGGCTGCAATCCGCAACCCGCAGGGGCGGGGGACGCTTGCCACCCACAAACGACCAGCCGAAACAACCCGTGTCATTAACATCGCCGGCAGCGTACCTGCCCTGCCCCATTACTACGTTACCCGCCAGGCCAAGCTGGACGCCTTGAAAGCCCTGACGCTGGCACGACGCGACACAGGAGGCTGGATTGCCATGCTGGGGATGACCGGGGTCGGCAAGAGCACGCTCATGGCCACCCTGGGGCACGACCCCGAGATCAACGCTGCGTTTTCCGGGAACGTGCGTTGGTTCGAGGTACGACAGTCCACGACAATCCAACGCCTGGCCCAACGGATCGCGCTGGCGTTTGGTGAAGAGTTGGCGGAAGAATACGCTTCGGACAACGAGGCGGTGAACGCATTGCGCCGCGTCCTGCCCAATGAACCGCTTTTGCTCCTCTTGGACAATGTCGTCAATCCTACTGATGTTAGCCTTCTGCACGCACTAGGGGCGGGTGTCGTGGTGGTGGTTACGCTGCGCGCAATGCAAGACGTGGCGTTACTGCACGTACCGGAGAAAGGGTGGCTCACCATCGCGGAACTAACTGAGGCTGAAGCCTGGGCGCTGGTCGAACAGATCGCCTCAGTTGCAGAAGATCAGATTCCCGCCGCCAAAGCGGTTCTGGAAGCCATCGAATATCATCCGTACACGACTGTGGTCGTGGGATCGGCAGCTGCGACCCTCAAGATGCAATGGGGTGAAATCCAGGACGCCCTGCAAGCCATCACGGTCCGCTGGAGAATGATTCGGTTTCTGAAAACCAAAAACCGCAATGTGTGGGCTCCGTTGGAGATGGACTGGCAAGGGCTGGGGAGCACGAGCCAATATGCGCTGACCACGTTAGGACGTTTGCCCTACTTCCTGCACTATGATCTGGCTCTGGCCGAAGCCCTGTGGGGTCTTTCTGCTGCTGAGACTGTGCGGGTGTGGCAAGACCTGGCGGCGATGCAATTGGCGCGCCCCGCGCCGGATTTTCCCGGCGAGTACACGGTGCATTGGCTGATCCGTGACTTCGCGGCGGACAAGGCGAAAGACTGGTCACTGTGGCAACAACTGCGCTTTATGAGCTGGCCGTGGCGCTACCCGCTACCCTTCCGCTTGCGCTGGTGGTGGCCAGCTCTGCGTAAGCCCAAGCCGAACCCGCGCTGGCCGTGGTATTCCTTTACCTTGCCGGGCACGGAAGGGCGGCGGGGGATGCGCTTCATCGACTCGTGGATGATCAATACCTTGTGGCGGCAGGATGGTCAGCAACTCAATCTGCGTGTTGGTCCGGTGGAGTGGGTAACGGTTAAGCGCCTGTCAGTACGATTTGCAGTAGCATGTATCATCACTATTTTTCTGGTAGCGGCGTCGATGCTCAGTATATTACAAGGCAACAGGCCATTCGGGATGTTGGCAGCGATGCTCATCGCGCTGTGGATCGTGATCGTTAGCTACATCGACACACGACGCGCGGCAATGTGGTGGGGCCTGGAAACAGCATTGCCGTATACTGCCGCCTTCACGGATGAAGACCAAGAAAAAGACCCCGTGTTGTAACACAGGGTCTTTGTCGTAAAGGGCAACCGGTGGTCGCCAGGGTGGGCAGTAACCTCAATCCTCGTGGGGCAACATAATCGTCACCACCGGCTCGCCGTGGTCGCCAGGGCCGGTGACCAGTTTGAGCGTCAGGTAACGATGTCGCCCGTGATCCAGCAACAACGTGTAGCGCAATTCCGTGCTACTGTGTTCAGCACTGCGGATAGCACAGTAGGCCATCCACAAGACGTCATATGTGCGTCCCTCGACGGTCTGCCAGGCGCGGTAGCGGCGCGGAATGTCCTCGACCATAGCCCACACCGCAGCGGTGAGGGCCACCGGCCAGACAAAGCCAGCCTCGCGCGCCAACTCCGACACATCGATGAGGACACCGTCTTCCAGGGCTTGGGCACGGGTATATGCGTAGATCAGCGGCATTTCCAGGTCTTCCACTGCCGGGGCAGCGTCAAACAGCGAGAGTTGATCCAAGGTAGACATCATTGTACTCCTCAGGTTAGCTATTAGCTTTCAGCGTTCAGCTATCAGCCAGAAGCCAGCGGCCAGCCAGAGGCTGACCGCTGACGGCTGATGGCTTATTCAAAACATCCCCAACTGCTGGACATTGATACCAGCCTGGTGCAATTGCTGCACGACGCGCTGCTGTCGCCGCTCTTGGCGCTGTTGCGCCTTGGCGACCTCGCGGGCGCGCTGCGCTTCCCACAGGTGGCGCACCTGGTCAACATCGATGACCGGCAAGCGCGGGCTGACCGCGGTGGGGCTACCCAGGGGACTGCCCGTTTCGGGCCGCGCCTCGGCAAAGAGTGCCTTCAGGTCGGGCAAGGCTTGGTCAGCGAGCACCGCGCGGGCCAACTCGGTGAGGAAGTTCTCCCCATCGTCGGGCACGATTGCGCCGCCCACCTCGTCGCCGTAGAGTAACTGGGCTGCCTTCATCTTTGCCCCCATCAACTTCAACGCCTGTTCTTCCAGCGTGCCAGTGTATGACGTGAAGACAATCTTGACGGGCTTGGTCTGCCCCAAGCGCCACACGCGACGCATCGCTTGCCACAGGCCGAAGAGGTCATAGGACATCTCAAAAAACACCACAGTAGCGAATTGCACCAGATCCAGGCCAGTTTCCACCAGAATCGGATTGCAGATCAGAGCATCCAATCCCGGCGCGTGGCGGTTGACCCAGGCTTCGCGCTTGCGGGTGTCTACGTTGGCGTAGAGCACCTGCGCGCGTAACTGCGCCTGGCGTAGCACTGCCTGGATACGGGGCTGAATGTCGCGCGTCGCCGTCTGGCGGGCGAAGACTAGCGTCTTGCGGCCCACGGCTTTCTCGGCCTTGATGAAATCCACCAACCAGGCTTCCTTGGGCAAGCAGTCGTTGCCGTTGGGCACGTACACCACTTCACCCGATGAACTGGTCGTGGCCTCCACTCCGGCGACGATTTCCGGCAACTCCATAAACGCGGTGACGTCAATGACATTGCCGTCGTCGTCACGGCGCTGCTTCTCCACGACTTCCGGGCGGAAGGCGGAGTTGGGCCGCGAGAGTGACCATTGCAGCCACGTGGACAGCCAACTGGGATACTGCCGGGCTTGCAAGCGCAGCGCCCCTTCCATCCGGTGGTACTGCCCGGCTTGTTCCGGAGTCATCACCAGGGGCAACGCTTCCTCGCGGTAGGCCGGGAGGCCCACGCCGAGGTCTTTCAAGGACAAGAAAATCGCGTGATCCACGATCTGTGACAGGATCGCCGGTGAGACACCGGGCTTCTCGGTGACGGTGACGCGCCCGCGTCGGGTGGCATTGAAGCTCCCGAACGCGGCGCTGTCGTCATCGGTAGCGCCCTTGGTCCCGTACTGCCGCGTTTCCAGGACGCCATACTTGGCCGCCCACTGCTTCTCCCCGTTGAAGGGGAACGCCGCGCGCACCTGGGGGAACAGGCGGTAGAAGAGGTAGAAGACCGAGGTGGACTTGCCCCCATAGACCGTCCCCGTCATTCCTAAGTGATACTGCGTGGCAGTGATCAGATGGTGGAAGGCGCGGCCCCGGTCGCTGTCCTTGCTGCGGAACTGATGCACCTCGTCGGCGATCAGCAGCTTGAAGACGTGGCGGGCCTTGCGGCGCAGGTAATCCGCAATGGGCCAGCGGCGGAACTGATCCCCGAACTCGAACAGCGCACAAGTACAGCGCGGCGCGTGTTCGTGTTCGACGTCCCAGACCCACGTGGGTTGGCCATCGTCCTCGCGTAGTTTACAGCCTTGCGCATCCCGCGCCCAGCCCACACGAGGCCGGTCACAGTGCTGCGGCTGTTTGTCGAACAGCTTAGGCGACAACAGCCAGCCATTGCGCCCGACCTGCAGTTGCCCGCAGTCGGGGCACACCGGAACGGGCGTGGTAAGTTGCAACGCCGCTTTCCGTAATCGTTCCACCGTGGCGCGTTGCTGCGCCAGAGTGGTGGCATCGTCGCCAGGGCAAAGCTCAAGGAGCACCTTCCGCGCCTCCTTGTAGGCTTGCACGGCCTTACGAAAGCGTTCCCGTTGCACGAGCGCCGGGTCTGCTTCTTGCTCATCACGGTGCGGCTTGGGACGCAGCAACCGGTAGCGTGTCGCCGTGGCCCCGCGCCACCCCGAACCCAGCTTGGCGCTGGTCTCGGAGATGACGGCGATGGCCTTGTCGCCCAAGCGTCCGGCCTGCCAGTCTTCGACAAAGTCGCGTGCATCGTTGATGTCGTGGGGGTCGCCATTGCGCCCCACCTTGCGCAGCTCGCGGACTTGCACGCCGGGGATGACCTCGGCGGCCTCGCGCAGCCACTTCTCCACCAGGTGCGGCGGACCGACGACCAGTGCGGGATAGGCGTTGAGCGCGTCGATGGTCGCCAGGCCAATCGTTGTCTTCCCCACACCCATCTCGCCCTGGATCAGGGCGTGCCGTTGGGCCTTGAGGGTGCGGGTCAACGCAATGGCCACGTGCTTCTGCACCGGCAGTAGATCGGCTTCAGCCTGGCCCGGCAGCGCCGCGCGGTTCTTGCCCAGCGTGGCTAAGTGCTGCCATTCCGTCGCTGTCGGCTTCAGGTCGTAGCGCGGGGGATGCTTCAGGATTTCGGCGGCGATTTCCTCGCCGTAGTTCTCCATAAAGGCAGTCAACCCGGCCACGTCGTCGAGCACTTGCACACCGTCGGCAGACACGACGCCCACCGTGGTGGTGAAGCGGTCGCGGCGGATGGTGATCACGTCGCCCTTCTCCGTCTCCTCGGTGGACACGTCCTGCACCTTGCGCACGCGGCCCTTGACCAGTAGCCGCTGCCCGTCCTTGCGGATGAGCAAGCTGCCCATCAGCCCTGAGGCCATTAGCATTGCCACGTGGCCCTTCTTGAGGGGGATCGGCGGACAGAACGGCACGTGCCCCTGCGGTTGCAGGGCCTGCCGCAGCGCCTCCGGCCATTCGAGAGCGTAGGCCAGGGCCACCTGCTCGCGGTCGCTGAGGTCAATGCGTATACACTTGGCTTTCAGCGGCGCAGCCGGTAACTCGCGCTGCCAGCGTTCTGGCGGTGCAGCTAACGGCGGCAAATCGGCGTCGCGCAGCGCGCGCAGGACAGCGATGTTCTCGTCGGTCGGCGTGCTGTAGGGCTTGCGCCGCGCCAGCACCACGACTTGCTTGAAGCGTTCGTACTCGCCGTCCGGGAAACGCCGCACACTGATGTTTTCAAAGTGGCCGGACAACAGCCGGGCCACGTCGCGGTAGCCCAACAGGTGTTGGGGCACGATGTAGACCAAGATCCCGCTGTGGACCAACGTGGGCAGCGTCGTGCGCAGGAATTCGATTTCCAGGCGCTTGCTGTCGCCGTCCAAATCAGTATCGTACGGGGGGTTGAGCCAAAGTAACGACACGGACTCCTTGCTCACCCGCGTGGCTTGCCAGGCGGTGTTGTGGACCTTGTCCAGCACCGTCGCGGCGCGTTCCGCGCGCTTGGGACTCAGTTCGACGCCCCAGGTGTTTACCGGACCGCCGAGCGTAGTCGCCAGTTGCGCGGCAGCGACGCCTTCGCCACAACAAGGATCGAGGAGCCGCCAGAGTTTGTCCCCTTGTGGGGCCTGTAACCATTCCGCGATGAGCGCGGTGACATTCGGTGGGGTTGCGAAGAACCCCAACACTTCTGCATTGATCAAACGAGCCATTTCGTGTACCTCCATTGATGTGATGATTTACAGATTTGATGATGAGTTGATCGACCAACGGAGGACGCACTGCACATTCCCACCGGGGGAATGCACGGTGCATCCCCCTGGTGCGTAAGAGACAATCGTACACGGATTTCACAGATGCTCTGGATTTCTTTCCAAGAAAGAATCCGTGTTTTCCGTGTACATCCGTGTACCATATACAACTGACGGCTTACCCGCTTTACAACGTCTCAGGAATCACGAAGGCCGGATCGTCGCGCAACAAGCCCGCGACCAAGTCCAGCCATTGTTCATCGGCGGTGAGCGCGTAGGCCGCGCCTACGTCCCCACCGCACAAACACGGGCGCACCAGGCCCAGGTCGTCGCCGACCTCGCGCAGCTTGTTGCCCCACTGCGCCGGAACGCCGATGGGCAAGACTGCACCCAGACGCACGGCGAAAGCTGAATCGGTAGCTGCCGCGTCCAGACCGCGCGGGATGACCAGGTAGGCCCGGTCTTCCACATCGGCGGCCAGCGCGCGGCGGTCCGCGATCTGCATCCGCAGCAGGCCGGTGTCGGCATCCACGGAGGCGGTGTAGGTAGCGTAGTTGTGCGAAGACACCACCGTGGTATGCAACCCCGGCGCGTCCAACGTCAACTTGCGCTGGTGCATCGTGTTCAGCGATCCCCAGATGCTCCGCGCGGCGGTCTTGTGCCCCACCAGGCTCAAATACACCACCTCCTTGCTGTCCGGCTCGATGACGTAGCCACTCACGGGCAAGCGCACTTCGCCGTTGGCGATGTAGGCCGTCTGCGCGGGCAAACCCTCCGGCGTGAGCCAGGGGTAAGGCACGCGCTCGGCGTACAGCGCCCCCGGATACCAGGGCGCGCCCGCTTGGGCCAGTTCACGGCGCACCAGTGCCAGCACATCGAGTTCGTGCCAGTGGTCGGGCAGCGTGAGCTTGCCTTCCCACACCGGCGGCGTCGCCAACACTTCCGGCGTTAAGCCGTCGCCAGCGTAGACCGCCGTTAAGCCGTTCAACGGCTGGACGACGGCTACCGCCGGTTCCGGCACGGTTGGCCGGGGAAACACGACGTCTGGCTTTGGTTCGACCAGGGTGTAGAGGCCAGCATACGAGAGTTGCGGATACTGGTGATAGCGGATGTCGGTGTACGTTGCCAGGCCCCACGGGGTTTGGAGATAGTGCCGGTAGTTGCGGTAGAGGGATTCGGCGTTCTCCGGGATCATTGGCAGGCCGGGCATTGGACGCGCGACAGGACACAGCAGTGTCGTATCCGGGTGTTGAGCGATGTAGCTGCCCAACTCCGTCAACAACGGGTTTACATCTTCTTGAAGGGTCAGGATTGGGTTCATTGGAAAGCTCCTTTTTGCGAGTGGTAGACGGTAGACAGTAGACGGTAGACGGGGCGGAGAGGGGAGAGGGGGGAAGGGGGGTGTTGCCCTGTCAGGGGTCTGCTGTTTTCCGTCTCCAAATGACTGATAAACACACAGGATCGCAGTTTGGCTTCTTAATCGCTCAGGTAAACAGCTCGCCGCTCAACGCTAGACGAGGGAAGTTCCCCCCTGTCTACCGTCTACCGCCTACTGTCTACCGCCATCCATCGGCATCACGGCGTGGACGAAGGTGTCTGCATTGGTCAAGCCAATGACACCCGGTTGGCGCGCGCTGTTGAAGCGCAGGCCGACCAGTGAAGTGTCCAACGCCGCCAACGCCTGGATCAGGAAGTCCACCTGGAAAGCGATGTCGAGCGCCGGCCCCTGCTGGCTTACCAGCGGGATGACCGTGCTGCCCTCGCCGCCCGTCGTGGACTCTGCCGTCACCGCCAGGCCAGTGTCGTCGAGGTGCAGACGCACCATACCACCCACGTCGCGGGCAAAGATGCGCGCCCGCTGGCAGGCGTGGAGCACTGCCGCGCGTTCCAGCGTCGCCTCCGTCGCCGTGCTGGTCGGGATCACCGCCTTGTAGTTGGGGTAGGTCCCGGCCACGACTTGGGAGACCACAGTGGTCGCGTCGAAGTGCAGGGCGATGCGGTCGCGCAGGTCGGTGACAGTGAGCGTCACCGTCCCTTCGCGGCCCAACAACCGTTGCACCTCGGCCAAGACCGGCGCGGGGATCAGCACGTCGAAGGGCGCAGCGACCGGCGCGGTCAGCGGGACGTGCGCCTCGGACAGGCGGTAGCCATCGGCAGCCGCCAACGTGAGCGTCTGCCCCGCGAAGTGCGCCAACACGGCCATCAACACCGGACGTGCGGCGTCCTCCGAGGCGGCGAACGCCACGCGCGTCAGGGCGGCGCGCAAGGCCGTGGCCTCGACTTCCACGCTGTCGGCGTCAGGTTCCGGCAGAAGCGGGAACGCCGTCGCGTCCAGGCCGCGGAAGCTGGCCTTGACCGGCGCACAGGCTACGGACAACGTGAGAGACGTGGTATCCAGCGTCAGTTCCGAGGTCAGACCGGCGGGCAGCATCTTGATCCACTCGGCAAAGGTCGCCGCAGGGACGGTGACGCGCCCAGGGTCGCTGACCTCGGCGGGAATCTGCTGGACGATGTGCCATTCCAGGTTGCTGGCCGCGAGGGTCAGCGCGCCGGGCGTGGCGTCCAACAAGACGTGGCCCAAGATGGGCAATGCCGTTGCACGGGGGAACGTTGCGCGTCCTACCCGACTCAGGCCGTGACTCAGGGTTTCGTTCAAACAGGTCAGTTGCATTTTCGAGCCTCCTTTGCTCAAAAGAAATAGTGGCAAGGCGGCACACAGTATCCCCAGCGGGGAAACGGTGCGCCTCCCTGCCGGGGAAAAACGTATTCTGCGAAAAGCAGAGCCGCACGCAGCGCGGTCCTGTGGAGGAGGAAAGATGCAAGATGCAGGAAGCAAGATGCAAGATGCAAGGGAAAAGGCCGGGGAAGCGGAGAAAGACGCTGTGCGTCCTCGTCCGCTTCCCTTGCGGATGCGCGACAAGATGTCGCAGAGGGATAACCTTGCGGAGCAAGGCCATCACCACGGAGTAAGCCAATACGCGGAGAAATGTAACAACAGGATCAACAGCACGTGACTCAGTTGGTCGAGGACGGGGCCGCGCCAATCATCGAAGCCGAACTTGTTGGCGGCATCGATGAGGCTGTGTGTCACTGCCCCGATTAGCAGGCCGGGCAGACCAGCCACGAGCAACCCTGGCCAACCTCCGGCGATCAAGCCGTGGTAGACCAGGATACGCCATTCATGGTGGGCTTTGCCCTGCACGGTCGTACCGCTCTGCGCCGTGAAGTCGCAGAACAGGTGCAGCGCCACTGCCCAGGCCAACGGGTGACGCACGCCGGTCAACAGCCACAGGAGCGGCAACAGCGCGCCGACGAGCTTGCCCCACTGCCACCAGGCCAGGGACGGCCAGCGCCGGACAGGGGGGCGGACAGCGGACAACTTGGGGAAACGGGTGATGACAGACATTTTCACTCCTTACGGGTCTTGAGATTGCCGCAAGGGAGACGTAGCGCCGGAACTTCCCCTGAGATGCAGGGAGGGCTACGTCTCCCTGCGGGGAAAACACAATGCGAATCAGGTGTTACTCAATAATCATCACAGGTCTGCAATTGCGCCCGTTGCTCGCGGTGGATGCGGAAGCGCAACTGGCGTTCCAACGTCGCCGTCAGTGCCGACATTGTGTCGGCCACGGCCTCAGCAATGAGACGGTCCAGGACGCCAGCCGGTAAGTGGCACTGCGCCAGCCGTCCGGCCATCAGGTCTTCCCATTGGGAAGGCACGGTGGTCAGCAATGCCGGCGTCTCGGTAGTGTCCAGGTCGTCCAGACAGGCTTCCACGGCGGTCAGTACGTCGTCGTTTGACGCCGTAGTGAACTGGCGCGTGTGCCAATCGCCGGGTGAAGCAATGACGACGCTCATTTCAGCGTCTCCATTGGCGCTTCCCAGAGTTCACCACCGGTCTGGCGCAGGCTTACCCAGCGGTTACGCCCGATGATCACGTGATCCACCACCTCCACTTCCACCAGTTTCCCGCTCTGGATCAAGGTACGGGTGATGCTGCGGTCTTCTGGGGAGGGGTTGGCGTCGCCGCTCGGATGGTTGTGGCCTACTAACACCGCGCCGGCATTGCGCCGTATCGCGCCACGGAAGATTTCGGCGGGACGGATGTGCGTGGTGTTGAGCGTGCCGCGGTACAGAATCTCCTGATCCTGCACGCGGTTGCGGATGTCCAGATACAGCACGGCAAAGCACTCTTGTTCAGCGTGGCCGATGAGGGCCATCAAGATGTCGGCGGCGTCGCTCGGACTGCTGATCTGTCGCCGGTCGTTGTCTGGCCCGTGGGCAAAACGCCGTCCCAGCTCCAACGCCGCCCGAATGCGGGCTGCGGTCGCCGCTCCGATGCCGGGAATGGTGAGGAGTTCATCAGTCAAAGCCTGGGGCAGCGTGTCCCCAAAGCGTTGCACCACGGCTTGCGCGATGTCGAGCTGGTCGGGGCCGCCGATGAGCAGCGCCAGGAGTTCGACCTGGCTGACCCCACCGGAACCGACGTAGCTCAAACGCGCCGCCGGGCGTTCGTGTAAGGGCAAAGTGTGCAAAGTTCCCATTTTTGTTCCTCCTGCATAGTCTTGGTTTAAGATGAGTGCAGGAGTTTCTGCCCACGTGCTCCCTGTGCAGGAGTGGCAGAAACTCCTGCAAGGGTGATGCTTCAGATTAAGGTCAAAGGTTAGCTTTCCGCCGCGATCTCAGCCAAAAAAGCCTCGAACTCCGCTCGCCAGTGGGCGATGCGGTGTTCTTGCGCGGGCCGGTCGAGGCGGCTCAAGGTCGGCAACACCCGCTCGGCGCTGGTGATCCAGTGGCCCAACAGGTGCGCTTTGGCCTTGCGTGAGAAGTACGGCACTTGCGCCGCGCCAAAACTACGGAAGTAGCCCAGCGGATAGTGCTCCGGCGGTTCGCCAGGAAACACCGGGCCTAACCGCGCGCCGGTCCAATGGTCGATGATTGGCACGGGTGTTCCCGATTTCCAACCGTAACCGTAGACATCGCATTGCGGCCAAGTCGCTTCACAGTGCGGACAGCGGACGTGCGACGGCCCGCCGCCCCAGCCGGGCGGCAGGGGTGTGGCAAAGTCGTCGTCCAAGAACTGCGGATACACTTTCCCGCAGACGTCACATTGGATATACAGGCGGTCATTGTAGGTCAAGCGGTAGGGCATATCGCTGCCTCCGCTTCCGGCGTGGCCGCTTCGACCGACCAGGTCTCCCCGGTCTTGCGCCAGCGTATACACTCGAACGTCCCCCGCAAGACGGTGTAGTCCTTGGGGAGCGCGTACATTGCCGGCCACACGGTGTAGCCGCGCGCTTCCAGATGCTCGCGCACCAGGGCACGCCAGGTCGCCACCTGGTCGGCAATGGACTCTCCCGCTGCCGTCCAGGGCTGCTGCCCCTGCGGGTCGAGGTCGATCCGCACTTCGTCGGCCAGGATGACCAGTTCGTGGTAGGCATTGAAGCCAGCCAGCGTCAGGGTATAGGCGCGGGTGAGCAGTGGACTCTGCCCTTGCGTCTGGTGTGACAACAGTAGCCGCACCGGACGGTCAGGGGACACTTCGCGGGCAAAGTCGTGCAAGGTTTCGACGTAGACAAGGCTTTGGTACATATTCATCGTGAATCTCCTTATGGGTTCTTGGTTGACATATACAGTTACTTGGCAAACACTTCCCCGTTGTGGACGATGACCAGCAGTTCGCTGCCGTCGTCCGGGGTCGTCCACAGACCGTAGGGTGTGTCCTGGTTTTCCACGCTCCGGGCCAACGCTTGCGTAAGCGCCTGGATGTAGGCGCATTCACCCGTGAAGACGGGATCATTGGCCTGGAAAGCGGTCAGATCGCCGACTTGATAAGCAACAATGTGAGACATCGGGATGTCCTTTCAGTGCAGCGCACTCAAGGGGGTCAAACGCGCGGGCTGCGCCATAGCGGCCAGCCGTTGGCGCGCGCGCGGGTGGTAGTACCACCCACAATGCGGACAGCGCATACCCATTGTGTCGAACCCGGGTTGCGCCGGATCGGACAGGGTGATGATGCTGTGTCCGTTGATACAATGGGTGACGACTAATACAGGTCGTTGACATTTCCGGCACGCGAGCGTGCCCATTTGCAGATCCATCGAATCTTCCTTGTTTTCGCAGGTAGCCCTGCTGAGACGTGGTGTCCTCAGCAGGGCCAGAGCTTTGGCTTACGCCCCGTAGCCCAACCGCCGCAGCGCAGTGGCTGCCGCGTGGTAGTCTCCCCCGTGTTCCAACAACGCAAACACGGCGAAGGGGCTGTAGGCCCGCGCGGGGTCGAACGGCGGGGCGTTGCTGGTGAAGACGTAGAAACAGCGCGAGTCGCGGTAGTTGTACGTCGCGGAGTGCCCTAGCCGCTTTCCCGGCCTGCGCCAGTAGGATGCCTCGTGGACGTGGCGCACACAGCGCCAGCCGTAGCGTTCCAGGATGCCTACCACGTCGCCCCGGCGGTTGTAGTCATCGCCGGGCCGGTGGGTCTGCGTGGAATAACGCCAGGGCGTCATCGCCGTGCGCGGGGCACAGGTCAACGGCACGCGACTGAACTGCCGCGCGGTGTCGAGCAACGCAGCGCGTTCTTCGCAGCTCAGAAACGGGATCGCCGTCAGGTCGCCGTGCAGCACAGTGTAGCCCGCACTCGGCGGGGCCAGCACGTAGCCGCCCGCGCCGCGCGTTTCGATGAGCGTGAACTTGCCGCCCGGCTTGGCCGGATCGACCGCCAGTTTCTGATTGCCGCTGATCGCCGCGTCACAGCGGTAGTACACGTGGTAGCCGCCGCGCTGCGTCTGCACCACGGGCAGCCGCGTGAGCAACGCCGCGTCGTACTGCGTCAGCGCCGTCGCCCATTGCGCGAACAACGCCGGCGCATCGAAGTCGATCACTTCCAGATCGCCGCTGACGCCACCGGTGACCACGGCGAGGGCATCGGCCTTTGACCAGGGACCGAACCAGCGCCACACCTCGATAGGTGTGGGTGGACGGTCCTGGTACGGCTTCCACCGGCGCAGGCGCGGTTGTTTGCGCCGCCGGTCACAGGGAATCACGGATAGCCCCGCGCGGGTGTACGCCAACGCGGATGACAACAAAGGGTTCATCGGGTTTACCTCCTTGGGGATAGGTTACAAGTTGAAAGTTTCGAGTTGAAAGTTACAGGTTGGGGCGTTGCCCGTTCTTCGCGGGGTGCGGGGTCAGGGCAAGCTGGGTTGCAGCGTGAGTGCCGGGGTCGGTATGCGGTAGAAGCCGGGGTTGCGGTGTATCACTGTGTCGGCCAACGGCGTGACCAACGGACGGAGCACGGTCTGTACCGTCGCCAGGTCGGCGTGGCCATTGTCGAGCGCCGTGTCCACGAACACCGCGCCCAGCACCGCCTCGAAGACGTCGCTGAGCACCGATGTCCGCTGGCGCAAGCCGCGATTGTCGGCGCGTTGACTCAGGCGCACAGCCCAGGGGAGTTCCAGTTGCCGGGCGAAGCGCGCCAGGGTCTCGGCGCGCACCAACTCGGCGCGTAAGATGCTCATCTGGCCGGGCCCGAAGTGCGGAAAGTCGCGGTAGAGCCAGTCGGTGACCGCCAGTTCCAACACTGCGTCGCCCAGGTGTTCCAGGCGCTCGTAGTTCGGCGCGCCGGTGGAACTGTGGGTCAAGGCCAGGCGCAGTAGGTCAGGGTTGGCGAAGTGGTAGCCCAACCGTTGTTGGAGTTCGCGGGTCAGTGTGACGTTCACGACACACCTCCGGCGTCGAACCAGGGTTCTTCGTCCAGCCAACGGTGGAGCACATCTAGTTCCGGCGCTTCCAGGGTGGCTTTCACGGCCTCCCACAGGTCTGCGCCGCTTGCAAACTCGGCCAGCACCCAACCTGCCAGCGTCTCCCACGCGGCGAAGCGCCCCGGCATCCACAGCGTTACGGTGGGCGCGGTGTGGGGAAACGTCAGGCAATAGGGCGTCAGGTCGTCGGTCAAGGTGAAGTCCAGCCACGCCGCGCGCGGCGGTGTGGGGGTCATTGTGCTCCGCAGGTACGTCACCGTGGGATCAGCGCGCAACGCGGTACAGGTCTGTTGGATCAGCCTGGCGCGGCGTTTTTGCTGTTCCGGGGTGAAGGCCACGGGGTACACGGGTGATGCCATTGCGGGCAGCTTCAAGACAGGGGTGATACTCATATAGACCTCCTCGTAGGTGACGAGGGGGCCGGCGTCTCCTGTCAGGGAGGCGCAGCGGCCTCCTCGACAGGAATGGAGAAAAGCGCCTGGGAGAGAATCCACAGGCGCTTTCGCGGATGTAGGGCAGAAACCTACTCCTCAGACAACGTGGGCGCGACGCGCTGCATGGTCTTGAACCAGACCACCTGCTTAAGCCCCCCCGCTACCACCAGGGCGACCACGGCCAGCAAGAGCAAGCCGGGATGCGCACCGTGACGAGCCGTGAAGGGCAACAGGCGCGGCGCTTGGACATACAGCCACGTCAGACCAGGCACGATCAACGCCAACAAGAACAGCGGACGCCACCACCTGGCCCGTCCAGTTGGCTTGCGCCGGGGTGCGGGTCGTGGGTGGCGCGGCGTCGGTGTCTGCGCTGGTCGGCGTTGTGGCCGCCAGTGCAAGTCCTCCGCCTGGCGCGGTACAGTCCGGGTTGGCGATGCCTGTTGCGACGGTCGCCAATGCAGGTTCTCCGCTTCACGGTGTTCCTGCGGTGGACGCACCTGGGTCTGGCGTACCGAACCGTGCTGCGCTGGGTGACGGCGATAGACGCGGTGTATCTGCGTAACGCTGTTTGGCTGCGTCTCCATCGCTTACCCCTGGCGCTTCAGTTCGGCGAGCAGATCTTGCGCGGCGTCGGCGGTGATGCCGTCCAGCGCACTGTCGATGGCATCCGGCGTGAAGCCTTTGCCGCGCATCAACGCCGTGAGCAGCCGTTTGGTGCTCTCCGAGGCCGGAGCCGCGTCTGCTTTGCCAGTCCGTGCCGGAGCGTCAGGCACATAGCCTTCTTCCTCGACCGGTACGTCGCCGTCAGCCAGTTCGCCGTCACCGTTGGGACCGGGATTGTGCTCCCAGGCCGCCGCCCATTGCTTGTACGTCTCCCACTCGGCCTCGATGATGTCGGCCAGTTCATCTCCGACGTAGTCGACGTCCGGGTTGAACTCGTTGGAGCGCGCAATGGGTGTGGCGCGGCTTTTTTGCTTGGTGCCGCGCATTTCCGGTTCGGCAGCGTGCAGCAACACAGAGAAGAACACGCTTGGCGCTTTGCCCTGCGTCGCCTTGCGCACGGCCTGCCGGTGTTCGCGCAACGCCTGCGCCAGGTCTTTCGACGCCATTCCCTTGACGGTCAGCATCACTGGGCCGGCGTAGCCGTTTTCGGTCTCGACGAAGCCCAGGGCTTGCAGTTTCCCGCGCGCCCCGTCCACGAAGCCACCGAGCCGGTTGCCGTCCTTGACCCAGGCAAAGCGCGTCGCCAACGGCACAAAGCGCAGCCAGTCGGTGAAGAACACCGCTTCGCTCTCGCCGGTACTGAAGATGAGCGTGTGTGCGACCGCGCCGTGGGGCGTGGCCTTGAGCAGTTCGGCCTGCTCCGCGCTCATCGCAAAGCCCCCGGTCGCTTCACGGGGGTCCAACGTGCTCCCGTCATTCACGTACTGAATGAACGGGTATTCGCACACCATTTCCTCTTGCAGAATCTGCGAGTCGTTACGATCTTGCCAAGCCATTGCATACCTCCCATTTGGATTTTAGATTGTTGATTTTAGATTTTGGATTGGGTCACAATTGAGAGGCACATAGTTCTCCACGACGGGAGAACTGCATACCTCCCGTGTGAAGGACAACGACGAATACATTGGTAAGCCGGGGGCCCCATCGCCCGGCTGAACCGTGTTGGCGAAGCTGGCGTTGGGGTGGTGCGGCGTAGAACAAGGGTATCAATCAGTGCGTCTCCCGCGCACCGACTGTAGATGGGCCGGGGCACAGGAGAGGCCAAAGCAAAGATGGGCAGAGAAATCACATTTACACGTGGCAACGTTGAACGTTGTCACAGTTCAGTATTGCGTATTGGCAGCCGCAGGAAACGCACCGGGGGTTATCCGCCGGGCGCTGCCCACGGCTCTGCCTTTCGCAGTCAAAATATAGGTATTGAGGTTGTTAAGGTTCTGCCCATTGCGCCCCAACCTGTACAGATCAGGGCCGGATGTGAGGCCGGAGCCTCGGCATCGCCATTGGGTTCAGGCAATGACGATGCCGCGACCACGGACTCAGGATGCCAGTGGAACGCAAAAAGCCCCACGCGGGCAAGCATCTAACGTGGACAGAACAAAGTCTGTCAGGCGTGATAAACGTCAGATGCCCCGGTGGGGCTTTCAGGGTAGAACAACGCCGGCGCGAGGGCCGGGCAAGGGATGGCAAGGTCAGCGTACCCGCGACAAACGCGGGCAGGTCAGGATGGGCAGGTTATGGAACTGGTAAGGAACGATTCTTACTATTATTATACCATACCTGAGGGGGTGAAATCAAGGGGGATTTAGCAAAGCCTTGATGATTTTGCTTACACCCACATCGTCGGCAATGAGCAGGCGAACAAGGATCGAGGTGCCGGGCCATCATCAACAGCACAAGCTGGTAGAGACTTGGGCGCATGGAGAGCTACCCCAGACAGCGGAACAGTCTCACGCTGGAGCGCGGCGTGAGCCGCGTCGTATCACAGAGCAGGCGGGCAGATTCGTAGTCGCCGGGTTGGGGGTCAGTTCAGTGGGCGATCTACTTGCGATGGCGGAGGGTGCTGATGGTGTCGGGAGAGTTGTCAGTGTCTATGATTTTGTTCCTGTCTCTCTCATTGCCACCAACGTCCCACATCTTGGATGGCGGTACTAATATCTGGAACAATGAGTTTGGCATTCATTGTTACCGCACCTTCATATAGTAACTCCATACATATCAACAGGTTCTTTCTACCCTGGGCGGATAAGTGCCGCAAGAGTTTATGCCATATCGGATATAAAACAGCAGGTTCAGTAGCTCTAAAAGCAGGAATCAAAAACGACCAGGCCTGTCTGGAAACTGTATGTCCTTCGTCCTGAGTAAAGAAATACCTACGTCGTATCATCATATCTTCTTCCTCGAAGAAGTCTTCTTCAAAGAAAATCATTTCAACGGCCTTATGCAACGTAGTCAAGCGCAGTTCATTTGTAAGGTAAGGTACCATTTTTGAGAGGGCGTATACTTGGTCTACTTTGAATCGTAATTTAAATACTTGTTCGTACAATCCATGATGATAAGAGGCCGGGAGACGCGAGGTTAGATAAACCAATAAATCAGGTTCATATTGGTAACTCTGAATTGACAAAATCGGCTTTAACAAATTCCAGGTTTGTAAGAAACTGGCATTGGGTGGTAAGCCTTTGATACAGGCATCTATAGCTTTCAAAGCTTCTGTACCTATCATTGTTTCGTTCGCCTCGACTTGCGAAGCCGTTCCCTCCACTGTTTTTTGACTTAACATTTGCAAAACGTAATTACGCAAATCCTCATCCTGTATTTCGCTCATTACCTCACGAATTTTCTCCAGTAGTTCATCATTCAGACAGGTGTATAGTTCTTTCCATAATCTTTCCTCTCTTTCATGGGGTGACCAACTTTCATGTTGGTGCCAACTGCCTATGCCGTCGTCATCCTGTGTGACGGCACCGCTAACATCACCGGGTTCGTAATACCAAGCACCCTCAATGCCTTTACGATCCAACGTTGAATCTAATGCCTTTCTGAGAAGTGGATATGGCAAAAATGGAATCAATTCAGCCAATAACTCGGTCTGCCCTTGACGACGCTCGATTTTCAATACAATAGTCAGTGCATATTCCATGACACTTTCAGGGAAAAAAGGAAGGGCTTTTCTCAAAGCACCGATTTGCCACTGGCGACGTTCTATACCCCTTAGAAACCCTAAAGCTTCAAGCATTACTTCATCTTTAAAGAAGATCCCTGACAGCAATTTTTTATAAAATTTATCTGGCATATCACATCGCATCAATGACGGCAATACACCGATAGTGAAATCTAAGATGGATTGATCCATCAGAAAAGGTAATCCTCTATGGTTACCGTTCGCTTCATTTATAATCAGGCCACTGTTATAGGAAGTTTCATCCTCTTCTCGGGGCGATAGCTCGTGATGACGGGTTACAAGCAATTCAATGGCTTGCGTATCTATTAAACCATAGGCCCACAGCATCATATAAGGTAACAACCCACCCGGCAAATTTGGAATCAAAGCCAAGAATATATGATTCTGGCTTTCCAGTATTTCTTCTATGCCATGTAATACTTCGGGCAACATTTGTAAACGCTGGGTCGTGGGTAAAGCCGGCATAATTCCTACCAGGGCACTGGTTTTTGTTATGGGAGGATCGCTGGCTATGTCCGCAGTAAACTCAAAACTCCGGGCAATCTCGATAACTCGTGGCAGAAGCTCGGGCGATAACCGAGGCGCTAATGCTATCAACACATCACTTCGGTACCGCCCATCATACCCTACATCAGCATCGGCTGTCTCAGCTACGACTAGCGCATCCATTAGCAAGTGTTCAGGTAGATATGGCGCGAAAATAGCCCAAATCTTTGAAGATACCGTTTGCCCCCATCTTATAGGAACTTCTGTAAGTAAGTATTCTATTTGCGGTGTAGAGAAATTAGGGGCGAGCGTCTGGATAATAGCCATTCCCAAATAGGCGCTCAGATCAAAAGCGCGATTTACCACTTCATCGAGTAATATTTCGGATTTTAAACAAGGCGCAATAATTCTGAACCCTTCGAGCAATTTAAATCGGTCTACCTCCCACAAACTATCCAATACTGATTTGAGCTGGGGCGTGGACATTTGTGATGCGAGAGCACCGACGTAGTAGAGGTAGTAATTATTCCCCCACTTTTTAGTCGCCATTGCCAGCGCGCGATCTACGAGTTGGGGGGAAAGCCGCGATGCAATACTGCTCAGGGCTGCGATACCTATACTACATGGCATTTGTAGTATATGATTTAGCGCTTCCTTAACCAAATCAGGAGACAAGTACGAAGCCAGACCACGTAACGCAATTGCAGCAAACCATTCTCCATCTTCAGAACGCCCATCCAGGTGTTTCAATAATTTGAGCGCCTTACCAAGTTGGCTTTCAGACAATGTTGGGGCTAACTTAACCAGTGCCTCAGTCCTTAGTTTTGAGGTAGGCAATTTTTTTATGGTTGCCAAGCCGAAATTTTCCGGAAGTTCTGTAGTATGAGGATGCCGTGATTTTCTCTTGGGGTGTTTTTTGTCAGATTGCAAACTATCCAATCGTTTATCAATAAGCTCCAGGGCAGGCTGCACTAGATTGCTCTTCATTTTCTGCAGTTCACGTTTCAGTTCTATAAGGTGGGGGAATGATATCCCAAGCATTATATTGTGAAGTGCGACAGAATCACTGGCTTGAAGAATGGACATCAGTGTTTTTCTTAGTCTATGAGGTTGCTCCTCAAGGAAACCGCAAATTCCATCAATAATCATCTGCATTTGTACAGGATCGCTCACTTGCTTCACTTCACGGAGAGCAATGACCGGATCTAGAAGTCCATGTCTAACCTCAGCGACAACGAGTGGCGCCGGTAAGTTTGTCATAACTTCCAAAATACTTCCTCTAATAAGGGCATAACGTATTTGTCGAGCAAGAGAAATAGCACTGGGTGACAGACTTTGAACATAAATCCAGGCAACTTCAAGATCTCTCAAATAATGCGTATACCCGCCTTCAGTTGCATAACGCATTTCCGCCCATACCTGCTGTTCTTCGCCAGTTGCAATAACCTGGTGTAAAAGGTCCCACTCACCGACCTTCGCCAGGTGCGTTGTCCAAAACCGCCGCACGTAAGGGGGGCATGGTTTCTGCGGCAACTGCACGTAACAACGCTGCCCGTAGTCCACAAAGGCTTTCTGGTAAGCAGTATGTTCGCGTTCTGAGAGACGCTCATAAAAGAACTCGCGCAGGCGCGGATGATTGAATACATAGCCGTGTTCCTCTTCGCCATCGCCCAGCAAAACGCGCGCCACCGGTCGTACCGCTTGACGCACATGGCGCGCAACATTGAATGTAACAGGATCCAATGCCACTAGATCATCCGTAGTCAGCGGCCCATAAGCTGTAGCGCACAACCCCAATAATTGCCAGGCGGCTTCTGATTCAACTTGCTGTTCAAGCCCCTCTAGCCACGCCTGGAGATAGGCTTGTAAGCCCACAGGCCGGCGAGACAGGTCTTGGGGCACAAGGTGTCCAGCAGCCAGATCGTCCATCAGCATTCGCACCGTTAGAGGGTCGCCTTCGCTAATCCGCCACAGTTCGGCAATGAAACTGTCATCAGCGGCCAATGCTTGTAATTTGTCGTCAGCATATCTATTGACGATGTCGCGCAGGTCGCGCCGCGCAAGCATCCCTACATCAAATAAGTGGGTGTCGGCAAGCGTCCACTTCAAACGCGCGGCCCACGCGCCTATGCCCTCGTTAGCTAACGTGCGCGCTGCGACTAAGATCTTTACATCTGGTGCGACTTGATTGGGAAACAACGCGCCTACATAGTCGCCAATCGCTTCATCCAGGCCATCTACCACCACTAGTAGCCGTTTGTTTTCCGGCAACCCACGCCGTAGCCAATCGGCGACTTGCGCCAGTAACCAATCCGGAGCGGTGTTTAGTCCTGGGGCATCAACTTGAAAGAGCGTTGCCAGAGCATAGGTCAAACTGCGCACAACTACACCCTGGTCTGCTGTTTCGTAGCGTTGACTGATAGGAAAGAATATTACATGCCAACCGTTCCCTTGCACATTTAACGCCCATTGAATAAGCAAGGCTGTTTTACCACGTCCGGTCGGCGCTTGCACAATACCAAAAGGCTTATCGGCTTCATCCAGCCATTGATCCAGTGCTTCCATTTCAGCCTGACGCCCACCGAATACCCGTGTGTAGTCGTTCAGGGCGCGGCTTACCCTTTCTTGGAGGGAATAGGGAAGCTGTTTCACCAGGAAGTCATACTTTTGCTCTGGCAGCAAATATCCACCGGCATAGTGGCGTGGCAACAACGGTTGCAGTGCGCGCCAGAGTTCATTAGCTGTCGTATAGCGCGCTGCCGGGTCTGGCGCGGTAGCCTTATCCAACAGCTTTTCTATCTGCGGCGTGAACGACTGCTCCAACAGTTCGCGTGCGACCATCCCCAATGCATAAAGATCGGCGCGGTGGTCAACAACGGCGCAGCCTTGTTCCTGTTCCGGGGCGCGATAGCCGGGTGTCCCCAGGGGCATAACCTCACCAAATACATTATCCAATGCGCGCGCAATGCCAAAATCGGCCAGCCGGATATGATTGCCAGCGTCGAACAGGATATTCGAGGGTTTCAAGTCCAGATGAACAATACTGCAATCTTGGTGTAAGTAATCTAACGCATCACACAGTTCGGACAATATCTGACGTAGTAACGTTGGATTGCTTTGCACTTCACTCAGCCGCGTTTTGAGCGATCCACGAGACAGATACTCCATCACCATATACGGACCAATACCTTCTGTGAGGCCATAAGCGGAAACCTGCACCAAATAGGCGTGGCCCCCCAACTTCACCAGCGTTTGCATCTCGCGGTGAAACTCACGTCGCCATACTTCATCTTCGGCTATCTGTGCGGTCAAAAACTTTATCGCTACTGACTCGTTCTCCAACTGGATGTCAGCAGCTCGCCAGACCTGACCCATCGCGCCTTCACCTATCAGCGCATCCAGCCGATAACGCTCATCAATGAGTATCCCGGATTCTAGCATCGCTGGCATTTCGTTGCTCCGCAATTATTCGACTTCTGTGGCGGCTTCTGTTGCTTCAGGTTTAACAGGCGGCGTCATTGAGAAGGTCAACAGACAGACTTTCTCGCCAGGGGTATTTCCACCTAGCGTGATTTGCACGCCGGGCTTCAATTCTCGTTTGCCGCGTATCTTTAGCCGGTTCACATAGGTACCGTTTGTGCTGTCCGAATCTGCAATGTAGACCTTACCCAATTCGCGCCAGATACGGGCATGTTTTTGGCTCACTCGCGCAAAACGTTCGGGAATTGGCACGCCACATAATGGATTGCGTCCAATAACCATATCATCTTGATCTAACCCGAAAACCTGTATTCGTTGTCCATTTTCCAAAAGCGTCAGGTAGCCATAGGGTTCGCCAGTCGGCATTAGAGGATATACTTCTGTCCATTCAGTACCGCGGAATAAGCGCGTGGCAATTCGCACCATAGCTTCGTCTGTCAGGTTATGGGGTTCAAAGCGGCGCTCCCGGCCCTGGTCAGCCTCAAAACGCAAACTGGCGACCCATTCTGGTGTATCTTTCAATCCAAGCAATGCAAAGCTTTCCCATTCCTGAGTAGGCAAAGGATGTTGCCGTAAATCTATTTTGAAGCTCGCAAAATCAGCGTCTGGATGTGTAAAGCACACCGCTGTCTGAAATTTGAACGCTTCTTTCTCACTACGCCGACCAGGCAACCACTCTGGAATCTGTTGAGAATTGAGCAGTTTTTCACGAATCTCAGCCGCATAGTTTTGGACTTGTTCATGCGGGTTGCGCCTTCCCTGGTCTTCCACCCCACTTTTTATCGGTGTAGGACCAGCATACCAGGTACTTCCGCGCCGTTCGATACGGCCATAGTAGTGCTTTAACTCCATTATCCCGATTCCATGCCGGGTTAGCACTACCAGATCCGCACTGGGATAGTGGAGATTAGCTATCGCTACATACAAAGCTTCCGCCGGGTGGAATACCCACCATAGACGTTTGAGAATATCTATCACGGCTTGATTTTCGTGAACAAAATCTGGCGGCCAGGGTTGTCCTTGCGAGTCACGACTGACGTAGATTTTGACTGTCATTTGATTTCTCCGAAACTAAAATCTGATTCTTGGTACAGTTTGGCGACTATATATCTTGGTCCGACTGCTCATCGCCTCTTACCAAATCACGTTTTCCGCCGTCCAGCCATCGTCATCGAAACTGACGAAGATGGCGGCGTCAAGCACGCAGGGATAAATGTCGCTTGCAACGTACATCTGCTGAATACTATCCACAATTATCAAGCCACCCCAATGCTTACTTCCACATACTCTGGGTCCAACTTATGCAACTCATCACGTACACGCTGCCGCAGAGCCACCGCGGGACGCACACAATGCTCTCTGAATTCCTCCTCCGTCGGTTGCATGTCTGGGAAGAGCAGTTTGAGATAGCCGGTCGCCAGGCGGGTGATGGCCTTGCGGTCGCGCAAGTCATTGCAGTTGACCAGTTGCATCTGTTGCGTGACAAACTCGCTGTAGTGCGCATCGCGTCGTAGCACGTGCAGGATTTCTGAGAAAAAGTCACCTTTGAATCCCATCGAGTGGGAAGGTGTGTCTTTGGTCACTCGCCCCATTTCCCAACCGGCAATCAGGCCGTGGATGCGGTCGATGAAGGCGGTCTCCTGTAAGAAGTTGGGAATCTCGCGGAACAGGCCCTCATCGGCATACACGGGCTGATGACGCTCGTCCAGGGTGATATTGCCTAGCATCACAAAGCCGGCCTCCGATGTGCCCATCGTGTTGCCGCGACTAAAGCGTCCCGATTCCAGGTAGACTTTGAGGCCCGCGATGAGTTCGCCGGTGCTGTCGCCGCTGATGCTCTGGACTTCATCGAGTACAATCACGTCATAGCGCGTGATCAGGCCAGGCGTTTGGCTGGCCAGGTTGTGAAACAAGACGGCGGGTGAAATCTTACCCCCGGCAATGACGCGGCCATAACGTGAGAGGTTATCGTAGACGAAGGACTTGCCTGTGCCTTTGGGCGCGAGTTCCACCAGGTTGACGCGAGACTCGGCCAATGGGATGATGCGCGTGATCAGAATCATCTTCTGCGCCAGCGTTTGGGAGCGTGGATTGAATCCAATGCTGGACACCATCAAATCCAGCCATTCGTCGAAAGTAAAGTGCTGACGGCACGCCTTAAAATACTCCACATCTACGGTGCTCACCTGGAAGGGCTTGAACTCGCGCACCCATACTTGTCCGCGCTCACTGGGACCGTCAGGCGGTACATAGAACAAAGAGCCGATGCCCCACACGCCACTGGACACCAGGAGTGGATTAGCATCCACGATGGGTTCGCCGATGTTGGCGTCATTGAGGTCTAGCAAGGGAACGCGCAGTAAACGCTGCCCGCTCTTGAGATTCACCGCCACGCTGAAATCGTCCAGCAGTTGTACAGTCTCCATCTTAAGCAGGCGATTTTTGATTTCGTCTTTTTGTCCCTTCGATGGTAAATACTTGCCCAGGAAAGCTGCGATGCGGTCACGGCTTTCTCCGGTCAATTCGCCATCCTGCACAAAGTTGGACAAAATCCACTCTCCCACATAGGTGGGGATAGCGCGCGCGCCAAAGCCGGCCTCGTGAAGCAAATACTTGTTGATGATCACTTCACCGTAGTAGTCCAGAGCCTTTTGTTCGAAGGTTTCGAGCATGGGTGTCTCCCTAAACATCAAAATCGAAGGTGGTTTTACTTTCCATCAAAGCGCGTACTTCAACCGATAACACAACCGGTTCAATTGTATAGACTTGTCCCTGAAGTTCAAACGTGCCTTGAAGGGTAATGGCAGTCAAATCTGCTGCACTGCCGCGCCGAGGGATACGTACTGGCAGCGCAACCTCAATGGCTGCGCCCGCCGGGATATGGATTGCTGTAAGGCCCGGCGCGGTGGATTCTACAACGCGCAGTTCCAACACGTGTAGATCGTCGTCGTTAGGGTTCCCCACTGTCAACGCCAGCGATTGCTTCACTGCATAACGAATGATGTTATCGCGCAGTCTGAAAGTCGGCTGTTGAACTTGTAACGTGGTCTTCATCAGTTGTATAAAAGGCACGATGGTTTCTTCTGGCGTCAGGCCGCCGTGAACGTAGACGCTCTCGTTCGTTTTGATAAACAAGTCATAACCACGTGGGATGAAATAGGATTCGTGCGTACCGAAGGTTTTCGCCGGAAGAATATAACACTGCGCCTCGTCATAAGCCGTAGGATGAGCCGCCCGATTTTCGGGCACGGCAATGTACCGGTGGTGACGGTCGGTGGCCTGCTGTTTGTAGAATCTATCATCCAGTACATCTTCGTTACCGGCCAACACCTTGGTGGAACCGTGATCGGAGGCAATGAAAATCACCAACTGTTGTTCCACTTTGGCGCGCCGGGCGAACTTGCAGACGACATCGACCAGGTCGGCTAGATGCCCTTGAATCTGCCGGGTATGCGTCGCCCCCACCTGGCGCTCGTCTTTGTGTAGCACATCATCAATGGGCAAGTAATTGAGCAGGAGAATATCGGTATCGAAGTGTTGGCGTTTTTGCAGGTCGCCTAGCACTGAGGTGTAAGCTATTCGGTAAACGCCGAGATGACCCTGCCAATCTTTCGCCAAAATATCCTCGTAGGTACGTCCTTGCACGTCCACAGGACTGCGCACTCCCCCCACCAAACAATGCTTGGAAACTTCCGTGGTCGTCGGGATAACCGCCCAAACGGGTTCTACCGCGCCCTGAATATGGAATCCTTGCCGGGCGAACTGCTCGCGCAAATATCCGACATACTTGAACGTGAGGTTATCCACGATGATGAACAGCGCCTTGGCCCCTTGCTTCAAACGTAGCAAGGCCCGGTTGAGCAAGTCGAAAACCCACCGGCTTTGTTCATCGTACTGAAGCTCGGTGTAGTGCGTGAAGAACCAATCAGCATAGTGGCTGGCATAGCCGGCGATGGTTGCGTCCCAACGGTCATTCTCCTCCAACCAAAAACGATAGGGGAGATAACTTTGAACCGCCCATTCCATCCATGCCTGAGCCGTGTGATTGGGCGCGGGATCCGGTGGATAGGCCGGAGGGATTGCAGTGCGCAACGCGGCGATCTCATCCGCGATGTCGGCCATAATAGGTTGAAAGCGGGTGGCGATCTGTGTTATAAGTGCCTCATTGATCTGCCAGTTCGCTGCGTTGGCCGCGAGGTGTTGCTGTATCCAGGCGAATTCCTCGTGCAGACACCCGCTCATCGAATCGAGAATGTGCGCCAGGTCTTCCAGTGTCTTGATGTCGGGTGTCACATCAGTGAGATAGTACCTGATCTCTTGAATGGCCGCGCTTAAATCCAGGGACTCCAACACAATGGGGTCTGGATTGACCTTGGTGTGTTCGAAAACCTCGTTCCAATCTCCGAGCACCGCTTCGCGGAGCATAGCGGGATAACGCCGCAACACTTTGTAGACCCCCAGACGACTTTTGAGTTCCATTGGCGCGTCAAAGATGGCCTGCGCCAATGCTTTGTATACTCTATTCGGCGCTTGCGTTATCCACCGATGCTGTCGTTCTGCAAACACTTGTGTCACCAATGGCAGGGATTTGTTGGCCTCCCAACGCTGGATATCAATGTTTTCCAGCAACTCCGCCAACCGGTGCAGCGGTAGACTGACGGCGGTGAAATACTCACCCCAGTAGTGTTCCAGGATAATGTCCTCATAACTCTGGCCACTGCGTGGGATGACATCGGCTTCCAGAAAGCCGGAAACCAACACATCCGCATCGGACACGGCGTCTGGAATGGCTATCTGCCAGCGCCGGGCCAGTTCGTCGCGCGCGGAGATAGCTATGAAGCGCACCTCGCTCTCGCTGTAAGAAGCCGCCAGCCGTTGCAGCCAGGTCGCGCAGACGGGATGGCGAACCAGGATACGGGCTGTTTCTGACCGTTGTACTGCTTGCTTGATATGCTGAACGGCAGGAATGTAGTCAGCAATGCCAACGACAAGCCTGTCGAAAGCTGCTGCGTCTAATAGTTTGGTCGTGTCTTGAACGATCTCTACCGGCATTGATATTTTCCTTATCGGCCTACCACTTCCCCCAACACCTCTTCCACCACCCGCCGCAGCCTCTCCCGATCCAGCACCTCGTTCTCCAACAGGCTATTGAAAAACGAGCGGAACGAGGAGCGCACGCCGTCCTCGGTGGTGGGGAACACGAATTTGACCGTGTACTTCATTTCATTGACCAGGCTGCGCGGCTTGCGGATCTCGTTCTCGATGGTTTCGTCCACGAACGCCAACGAGTGCAGAATGCCCCAGTTCCCTTCCGCATCTTGCGCGATGTAGCTGATAGTGACGGTAGTGCGGATGGCTTGGACCAACGCGGTGACGTCGAAGTCCTTCGTCCCCTGGAATTCGTCGCGTTGCTTGGCATGGCGCGGATCGAAGGACGAATCGGAGACAAGGATGTGGACGTCAGGATCGGGATGTGACAGGCGCAGCGTCAGTTTCCCGGTGAAGAACACGGTACCTTTCTGCTCTCTGTAATTGTCGCCGACGAATTCAGCGACCGGCGACGGCACTTTGATTTTGTTGGTCTGGATGTGTAACGCGCCGGCGCGAATCTTGGCCAGGTAATCGGCGATGAGATTCGCGTTCCAATCGCGCACGCGCCTGAAGTTGTAGCTGGGGCGTTCCGGCAATTTGTCGAGGAAGATGTCGCGGGGATTGCTCAAATCCACGAAAAGTTGGACCAGGGGTTTGCTGGCTTCGTTGTGCCAGGGCGCTGCAGCGGAACGTTGGTTCGCATCAAGGGCATTGTACCAGGCGCGCACGCCATCCGCCACGTCATCCCAGGTGTTGCCCTGGATGGCGAAGATTGCGCACAGACCATCCCGGATTTGGCTTTGCACCCGTTCCTCGGTTCCCTCGATGCGGTCTTTTGCCGTTTGCAGCGCAGCGACAAGCTCATCCGCGCGCGACAGGGTGACCATTTCGACCGCATCGTAACCGAGGATGGTCTGCACTTCGCCCAAGACAAACATGTGCGCGTCCTGCGCGTTGAGCCTTTCCAGGACTTCCAGAAAACGTCCGGGGACATCGCCTTCAGCATCTTGGTAAAAGTCGAGCACCTGAGCGACCTGGGGAATATCTTGATACCACCTGGCGATGGCGTCATAGGCCGTGGTCGCCGTGTAGTCGGTTTGCGCGGCGCTCCCACCGGCAAAGACGCCCACCACGCCATTGATCAACTGGCGCTCACCAGGCTGGATTTCCCGGTATTGCACATAGGCGTTGGGGTAATTCCCCTTGACCAAATCCGCCACCAGCTCGAAGTCGTTGACGTAGAGGTTGCCGATAGAGGTGCTGTCGCGCTTGATCTTGATCGTATCGCCGAAGAAACGGACCACCAGTGCGAACAACAGCGCCACGGCGATATTGCCCAGGCCATACGGCGGTTGCCGGAATTTGTTGATGAAGTCCTGCAAGCGGAGCTGGTCTTGCTCGCCCAAGCCGCGAATATCGCGGAGCATATCGGCTAAAGCGGGCAGCTTGTCCTCGAACTTCGCCGCGTCGCGTTCAACGTCGACGTGGGTGATGTGGCCTAGCTTGTGCGTCGAGGCTAACGCCCCTTGTTGGTACAGACAGCGATGCAGGTAGCGGATTTCGCCCCGGTTATCGGATTGTTTCCCATCAATGATCACCGTCGCGCCCACTTTGAGCAAAGCGTTGACAGCCTCCACCAGCGAATTGTGCGGCTTGCTAAACGTTTGGATGCTGTGCACCATGTTGAAGTCATCGTGGCTGAAACGTGTGCGTTTCTGATACCGGTCCTGCATTACGCGCGTCGCCGGGTCGTCGGGCCGGTTACTGTCCACAGATAAGACCTTGCCGTGCGTTCCCATCCAGGTCAGGTTGCGTGAATCCAACAGCTTATCGCGCGATTTCTGTAGTTGCTGGCGGAACTGGCGGTCGCGTTCGGACACCAGCGCCCTATCCTGGGTGGAAAAGTGTTCGGCTTCCGGCGAGGTGTTGACGTGCGCAATGGCTTTGACATTGAGAATGTCTTCCTTGAATCCGACAGGCGAGTTGGGCACGGCTACAACAATGCGGCGCGATGGATTTCTGGCGGCCAAGTCACGCGCTTTGGCGATATCGGCGGTGGATTCGCAGATCACGTACAGCGCGATCCCCTCAAAGTCTCCGCCCCGGTTGACCTCCTGCGTAATGCCCACTTCCAACCACTCGAAATAATTCACCGTAGCGCCATTGTGCGCGCGTTCCGCAGCTAAATCACCCGGCGTGACGATACGCCGCTCCAACCGCTTGTCTTCAGCAAACTGCATATTGTAGGCTTTGGCTTCAAGGTACTGCTCTTTCCTGGAAAGTGCAGACAGCGTGTTGAGTTCTGCCGCCAGGTTGCCCAGTTTGCTACCCTCTTCGCGTTTGTATTCCTCGACCGCGCTATCAACGTCGAAGAGATCCGAGCGGCGGAATTCGTAGAGTTGCGTCACCGGATTGCGATGCACGACGCCGAATTTGACCAGTTCGGCCAGTTGTCCTTCTAACGCCGGTCGCTCAGAGGGTTGAACGTTGAGGCCAAAGGCCAGGTTTTCCAACGAATTATGCACGGTGATCAGGTCAAAGATCAACATCACCCGTAAAATCCGTTCAATCGCATCGTTAGCGGAAAGGAACATTGGGTTCTGATTCTGCGCGCGCTTCAGGTGGATACGCGCGGCCTCGTAATTGCTCACGTGCTCTTTGGCCGTGGGGCTGAGGTCAACGTTGGTCGTCTGCAGCCGGTTGCGGAAGTAGTCGAACAGCAAATCTACCGTATAAAACCGCAGCCGTCCTTGCTCATCGACGACGGCGTGGTTGTGGATATACCACAAGTACGAACCGTCTTCGTAGACGTCTTCCTTTTCACTGGAGAAGAAGGTGAACACCGTGCGATTCTGCGACGCGACTTCCCGCGCCAGGCGGATGACGGCATAGGTCGCCATCGGGTGCATTGGATAGACGCCCTCCAGGATTTTGTTGCGGAAGACCGGCGGTTTACCAATTAGCCAATCGAAGATACCGCTATCCTTTGCGGGGGGAATCCATTGATTCCACACCGAACCCGCCTGGGGCAGCACGGTGTTTTTCCAGAGGGCATGGTCTTTGTCCGGCGATACCACCGCGCCGATGACGTCTTCCAATCCATCGGGAAAGAGGTTAGCCGCTTCGACGCGGTCGTTGATCTTGCTGTAGTCCTCGGCGGCCCAGGCCGGGGCATAGGCTTCGAAGCCTTTGTGCGCTGTGGCGATGAAGACGAGTTTGCCACGGGTCGGGTCGAATTCGGTACAAAGCTGCGCGAACTGTTGGAACACGTTGAGGCTCAGGCGATTAGGGTCGCCCAGCGTATACCCAAATTCATCCCAGAAGACAACCAGGCCTTCAAATCGCTCCCGGAACGCGGGACTGGCCAAGGTTGTCTTCAGAATTGCGCTCAGGTTGCCGGCCTCGTAGGTGAAGGGGGTGCGCAAAATATCCTGGTGCATCCGCTTGAACGCATCCAGCGCCGTGTGGTCCAGACCGGGATAGAGCCTGTCTCGAAAAGCGTTCATCGTGACGCCGGCCTGGTAGTGCGGCAATTGCTGTTCAAAAAGACCGTAGTAGTCTACCAAAGCTCCGCCGGATTGTTGTTCCGCTTCCAACGCTTCCAGCTTGTGACGCGCCTCGGCATAGGGGGTTTGTAGTTCATCCGCCAGTCCTTCGGCCTGCAAAGCGGTGAGCACGGCCCGCAGCACGACCTCGCCGAAGTCGTCGGTGCTGTCGTAGTCACACAACGCGACCATGTACCGGCCCTTTTTGCGCCGGGCGCGGAGTTTCGCGGCGGTCCCAGGGTCCTCGTGGGCGTAATTGTCCAGGAATTGAGCGATCTCCGCCTGCGTCGAAGGGTAGGCGAAGTAGTTTGCCAGCATCAAGCACAGGTGCGACTTGCCAGTGCCGTAGTTGCCGGTGATGAGATAGACGCGCTTGTCTTTATTATCCAGCGCGCGCACTACCTGTTCCAGGACGCGGCGGTGCGAGACGGTGGGCTTGTAACGCCGCATTGTGGCGAGATTGTTGACGGTATCGTGGAACCACAGGTTCAAATCGACCTGCGCCGAGTAACCGGCGTGCGTTTGGATAAGTTCAGCAATCAAAGGAACACTATCGCTCATGACGCCTCCTACGACAAGGACTGCAACTCGTGCAGCGAGAAAATACGCGGATGCTCATCCTGATCGAGCATAGGAACGGTTTGCAAGATAGGATCAGGGGGCAAAAAGACGCCGAAAAATGCCTGTTTGGGCATTCGCGCCAGAATGGTCAGGAATGCCTGTTTTTCTCGATCATCCCAGCGATGCCACAGAAATTCCATTTCATCTACCAGGACCAGATCGCCATAGAAGTCCTGTAAGAATGTTTTGAAGTGCTGCGGCGTGAATGTGTCCAATGTGGCGGCGCGCTGTGGGTCGGCGGCGAACAAGCCTAAAAGGTCGAGATAGCGCCCGCCTGCACGCGCGGCCAAAGCTTTCGCCAAGCGCGTTTTACCCTCTCCCGGCCGTCCGGTAATGATAAAGCAGCGATGCTTGTTCAGGCGCAAGCGGCGAATCAGGTTGTCAGGATGTAGCAAGTTCTGCATATCACCGAGCCTCGTAATAGCTTTGCATGACCGTGAGGTAATGCAGATCGCCCGGAAAGCGCACCTGGTCGAGGTCGGCGCGGGTTTCGACGTTGATGCTGCCAGGCCCTTCCGCCTGCTCCAACAGGTCGTGAACCTGGCGTTGGCTGAGACCGAAAACGCGGCCTGGACTGTTGGGGGCGCGGGCCAGGATTTCGATACCCAACGTGGCTGCCCCGGGTGCGTACCGCTCGCGGTACAGCAAGACCGCCGCCAGGAAAATCCTCGGAAGCGTGAGGTCGCCATAACCGCGCGCATAGATTTGCTCGCTTTCGGCCTGCAAATAGTGCAGGTGGGCGAATTCCTGTTCGGTGTAGGCATTCCACACGACACCGATTTCTTTGCGAACGTGTTTGTCCATGCTATGTTCCGAATAATGCATAGCTAAATCATCAAAATACGGGCGAGCAATGGCAGTGGATAATCGGCTATTTTCTGGAACAACCTGGTTAACGACGCGATTCCAGATCACGTAACGCTCATCACTACTAATGATATAGTGCAGCAGCCAAAGTGTCCCTGCATCATCGAGGTAAGGACTATGGCGATAAATGAGTTTGCCGAGATTTGTTGGCGTTAATACAACCGACTTAAGCAACATAAAAGCTGCGGTCAGACTGCTGAGATTGATAATACGGCTTGACGAAAGTCCCAAAGCAGCTTCAAAAGCCTCGGAGGGAATACGTGACTCATCTTGATGCGCCACAGCATAAGCCAGCATACGCGCCAGTTGTACAAAATCGACAAAAAAACCTTTGGTCAACTGTAAGGTGTAGGGTGGTTTGGCCATCTTATGCCTCAATCATTCTGCCGTATTTTTCTTTGCGGATACGGAAGGCAGCACAGCCTCCTTCCAAAATGCGCGTCACATATTCACGAACAGACGGACTGTCTATCGATCCCGCGCCACCGTCAGAAATGCGTCCAGATCTATCATCGGCCTGAAGCACCGTGATTAAGTCTGCATCGCCCGACACCGGGATGTTCGCATTGTGCGTCGCGATCAAGAACTGCCGGCGTTCTTTCTCATGGCGCAGGGTTGCCACAATTTGGTCGAAGATGAACTGGTTATCCAAATCGTCTTCCGGCTGATCGATCAACAGTGGGGCATCGCTCTCCAATAGAATCATGGAGAGCAATGCAGTACACCTTTGCCCGACCGAAAGTCCTTCTTCCAATGAACGATAATCGGCGTCGCCTCTGCCGACTTTGAGTTCAATAACCGGCAAATCTGGAACGCGGAATAGTTCCAACTCGAAGAGTTGTCGTTCGCTAAGCCCGGCCATATTGCGCCGCATCGCGTCGGAATCTACACCAAACCGCTCTTCAAGTTGGCTCGCGGCATCGTCTGCACGTTCCTGTTCCAGTCGAATGGCCTCGGCCAGGTCAATGGGATCAAGATAGCGTGGGATCTCAGGGATAAGATAACGGATCTCCCCACCGATTTGGACAGGTCTTTGTGCCGCGCGTTCGAGTTGTGCCGCTTTGATCTCAGCCAACCTGCTTCGCTGTGGCTCACGCACATTGAGACCGGCAAACAACTCCTTCAGATAGTCTTTATAGACCTGGCGATGACCTTCGGGCCACAGCGTGACACGCACATTGCGCTGGAGCGCCACCGTCAATTCTTGCGTTTTTTGACAGCGGGTCTCGTACTGTCGCCGCCGCACGGTGCGCAGTGTGGTCAGCTCCTGGGCGCGCTGCTGTAACAACGTTGCAATGTGTTGTCGTTGTTGTTCTACCTCACGGGCGCGCGCTTCCAGTTCCGCTTCCCGTGTCTTCAACTGAATGTAGCGATCAGGGCCGATTTCTCCCACGTTCGCAAACTCGTGCAACACATCCCGGTAGGTTTGTTCTTGCTGATCACAAGCAGCCTGCCATACCGCGCGGTCGGCTTCACCCTCAGCCCACTTTGCAGTGATGGCCATTCGTAATGCGGCGCAGTGTTGTTCAAGCAACCCATTGATGTCTTGCAACAAGGCGCTATGTGTCCGTAAAAAACTGGCATTTGGAAGTTCTGCGCACTGCGCGTCGCCCAAAGCCTCAGGGTTGAGGCGCTGTTGTTGTGGAAACCGCTCCAGCGCATCCAGCAAGCCGGCGACTTGCGCCTGTGCGCCGTCGAGCAACCGCTTCTCACGGTCGTAGCAGTCTTTTTGCCTGACCCGTTCTACAAACTCCAGATCTTCCATACGCCGGATTTCTTCTTGAATGGCGCCCAAACGTCCCAGCCCTTCTTGCGCATCATTGATCAAATCTTCCAGGCGCAGAATTTCGTCGGCATTGGCGCGCAGATCACGCACCAGGCGGTTTTCTTCCTCGACAAGCGGCCTCAGCGCCTCAGCGACGTAATTATCCAGAAGGCGCAGTTGCGACTTGGAATCCAGCGAAATGTGGTAAATTTCCTTTTGCCCATAAATCTGCAGCGGCAACAGATCGGCAGGCGCCACAGCGCGCTGTTCGTCTGAATCGGCCAGGAAAACCTCCGGTGGACGGCCTGACGTGCGTTCGATGCGATAAACCGTCTCCCCCACCCGGACATAGGCTGTTATCCGCGCGCCTGCAGGAAAGACACTCCCCAAGAGTTTTTGGGATTGGCGCGTGTTTTCATCAGACTTGGTCGAAAGATCAAAAGTATAACGCAGAATCTCTAACAGGGTTGATTTGCCGGTCCCACGCCCTCCAATGATGCAGTTAAGATTGGGGTTCAGGGTTGTGTCAAAGCCGTTCAAAAAACCGCCTGTAACCTGAACTCGTTCCAGGCGTGGATGGGTCAATGCCGGTAGTTCTCTGCGGATACGCACTTGCGGGTCTTCAAAGCACTGCCGCAGGCCTTCCCAGGTGATTGGATCATCCAGCTTGAAGCATGAGTACCGCGCACCGATGCCGCGATGGGAATGTTTGGTTGGCTCTTCAGGATGCGGGTTATCCGAGGCCCAATAGAAAGCCGGGACGCGGGTATAGGGATCATTCCCAACCGCATCGGGCAAATGCACCCCGGTGATTTCCACAGCGGCATAGGGCGCTTCCTGCCATAATTGAATTCGCGTTTGCCTTTCCAGTGCGTACCACGCGCCCGCCGGTGCGTCGATGTGCGCCAAAACCGGCAACGCGCCGTAGTCGTTACGAATGATGTCTACCACCTTTTGGACTCCGTATTCCGTCACGAGCGCTTCGGGGTTGCCACGCTGATCTGTGCCAATCTTCAGCGCGGACAACAGGTCGGTGACGTGCGCGCCGGTGCGGTCCTCTGGAAACAGGGCAACAACGTGGATGCCCGGCTGCACAGTGATTTCTACACCAGGGAAAACCGTCAGTCCAGTTCCAGTTGCTGCCGCTTTAACGTCATCTACCCAGGCCGCGCTGTTGTGGTCGGTGATGGCGATGGCTTCCAGACCAACGGCAAGCGCCTGACTGACAATATCCTCTGGCGTTACCCCTGGTTCTATGAAACAATCCGACTTCGGAGTATGCACATGCAGATCTACTTTGCGAAAACGTAACCCTTGTCCCATGAACAGAATCTCCTTAAGATTTAGCCGCGACGGTCTCCGGCTTGACATCTCCCCGCACGGCCAGATTCTCGAAAAACCTGGCGTAGATTTGTTCACTTACCGTTTGCGACATAGTATCTTCCTCGCGTTGCGCTTATGTTGCCCGTTTCGCCGCCACAACCAGCGGATCGCGCGGCGGGAGCGTCTGTGCAATCAGGACTTCTTCGGTGGCGCTCAAGCCGTAGGCTTCTACCACGGCGGCGTGAAGTTCTTCTTCCAAAGACAACGAAACCGACTCACCAATTCGAGTACACGCCAGTGCTTGTCTCACTAACGATTCTATGCATTTGCGAAGGTCAGCAGATGGATTAGGGATGGGGAGTGCCAAAAATGCCGGTTTCTGTACACTCAAAGCCTCGTCTTTTTTATGGGGCCAAATCCTATACATATACCACCAAATAATGCGGCTATTGAGGATTGCCAATAGATATAAATCATCTGAAGGGAAGAAGTATACTGTTTGATTTGTCCAATACGCATCGTTATCAAATGCGAAAACGGAATGGTAAAGGATCTGTTGCACAACGATCTTCGGCTTGATCATAGCATCATAATAATCACAGGAACGTAGTTCCCACCAGAAGCGTCCCCGGCTTTCCCGCCGTCGTAAGGAAGCTTCAAAAGGCTTCAGATGAGCATATATAGTCGGATAAGTGGTCTGAAAAATATTCTCAGCAACAGATTCATCGTCACAGACACTCCAGGGCCATGATTGATTAGCACTAGAGGGAATTCCAATCATCCATTCGCCATTCCAGGCCGGGCTCCAACGTCGGACCGTCCGTCCGCGTAAGAGTTTATGCAACAACGGCTCGCAGTTCGGATCATCGGCAACCAAACGATTACGCATTGATGTATCCACATAAAAAGCCTCGTTGAAGCCGGTCAAAACTCCAAAATGTAACGATTCGGCCCCAGGCCATTCACTTAAAGAGGAGAAGTCAGCTTGCAAATGAGTGAGTAGATCTATTACACCTGATGGTTCTAAAAACCAACCATCCCGGCGTAATGCAGTTATGGGAACATCAAAAGCGTGATCAGCAACATACTTTGCCAGAGGCATCGTACCGCGTGTTCTGTCACTGACATCAGCGAAGCGTAAATCCGGTTGAGATTCCTCGGTGTTGCATCTGGCAACAATCAAAATGCAGGGGAAGGTATCTGTCCCTGGAAAAACATTCGAATGAGCGAAATCCAGTAGTTCCACCGGGCGTGCCACTCGCGGAAGTGATTCGCGCATTGGTGCTGCATAATCGGCGCGCAGCCATTTGTTGGCTACAATGAACCCTAACAGTCCGTCATTATGTAAGCTTTTGATGCCTTGTGCAATAAAGTAAATATAGAGATCGGCACTTCCGCTATGAAAATCGACGAATGTCGCCTGAAAAAACGCTTTGAAGTCAACAATGCCGCTATTTCGCACATACGGCGGATTCCCCACCACCACATCAAACCCACGCCGCTCTCCCGCAAACACCTCCGGGAACTCCAACTCCCAATGGAACCAGCGCCGCGTTTCCAGGTCTTGCAGGCGCGGCGTCAGATCGTTCAACGTCTTCAGCGCGGTCCAGGTCGCCGGGTCGCTCACCGCCGCGCCCAGGCGGGCGTAGGTGGCTTCGTCCGGCCCTTCGCCGAAGTACACCGCCGTGTGCAGCGTCAGCAGTTCGCGGTAAGGGTGCAGGCGGGGGTAGATGTCCTGGTCGAAGATGCGCGCTTTTTCGCGCACCTCGTCCACGTCATCGCTGTTCTTGGCGTACAGCGCGGCGTAGGCGTCCAGCACCGCGCCGGCATCCACCTGGAAGTGTTCCAACGGCAGGGTGAACGCCAGCGCGCTCTCCTTTTTGTGACGCGGGTACTGTCCCACATCCTTGAGCCACGCACCTACCAGGCTGTTGCCCCAGCGCAGGTGATGGTCGAGGAAGGTGAGCGGCCGGCCGTGAGAGGCGGTCGTCATCCACAAACACAGCTTCGCCAGTTCCACCGCCAGGTCGTTCAGGTCCACGCCGAAGATGCAGCGTTCAGCCACCTGGCGCTTCCAATAGGCGACGTCGGTGTCAATCTCCAGGTTAACCCACGGCGTCGTGCTGAGAAACTCGACGATGAAGTTGGCGACGACGTGGAGCGCATTGACCAGGAAATGGCCCGACCCCATGGCCGGATCGAGGATTTTGAGCGCCAGGACTTCTTCCCGCACAAACTGCAAAAATTGCTCATCCAGCGCGCGTTGAATTTGCCCGTAGGCCGGCAGGTCGGGCGGGGTATCGGCGAGGTCGGCCAACTGGCGTTCGATCTCGTTGCGCGCGTAGAAATCGGCCTTCAATTCTTCCAACTTTGCGCCTACCGTTTGGCGCACGATGTAATCCACCACGTCTTCCGGCGTATAGTACGAGCCGGTGGCCTTGCGCTCGCCTTCGGTCTCGGAAAAGTACACGTCTCCTACCGCGAGCACGGTCTCGCCGGCGCGCACCTTGCCCGCCTGGGAGAAAGGAACGTAGGTCGTCGTCTTGCCGCCGCCGCGCACCACCCGGACTTCACCCTCCACCACGAAGAGGTTATATTCCAACAAGCCTTCGTAGAGGCTGCCCAGATGCCGCACCGACAGGTCGCGGTAGTCAATGGGGGCGGGGTCGCGATCCTGATCGTAGCTCAATCCCTTGCCCGGCAGCGTACACAAGCGGATGAGCGCCTCTTGCAGATAATCGTTGCGGATGCGATGGCGGGTCAAGAAGGGGCGGCGTCCGGGGTCGAACAGGCCGCCATTATATGCCGGTACCCCTGCGCTGGGCTTCCCCTGGTCAATGAGCGCGAACAGGTCTTGCAGCCGTCGCCACAAGGCGTAGTCGTCTGCATCGCTCAGGCCCTCGCGGTGGTTGCGCTGCACCTCGCGCACAATATCGCGCAAACACACCTCGCGGTAGGCCGGCGCATCCAGGGGCAGCAGGTCGCGGGCCTCGGCGTAGAGCACAAAGAGCAGGCGGTAGACCAGGTAGAGCGCGTTCTTGTAGATTTCCTTGCGGGTCGCGGGCGCGTTTACCGTTTCGCCCGCGTCGCGGCAACTCTCCACCAATCCCTGGCAGAGCTTGCGCATGATCTCCTCGACGTTTGCCGAGAGGTGTCCTTCGATCATTTTCGCTGCCCGGTCGGATTGCTCCTTATAGAGGTCCAGGCGTTGGCGTCCGCCATCCGCATGGCGGACGTCATCCGTGCGCACAAAGGCCGGGCGGCTGAAGAAGCGATGGAAGACGATGTAGTTCTCGATGTCGTGCGTGGCGATGATCTGCTCAAGATCGACGTGGAGATACGTCTCCGTTGGCGAGAGTTCGGCGCGGTGGAACAAGCGCCAGTGGCGTCCGTTGGTCAACACGCCCCAATCCAGGTCATGCTCGCGCAGCAGGCGCAGCAATTGCTGGGCATAGTTGCGTCCTTTGGGGATGATGTCATTCTCCTGGCGGCCCTCAATGTGTTCATTATATGGGAGCACCAAGCATAGGCCGGTTGCCGTGGACTTTTCCCAATCGCCGTAGAGAAAGAAAGCGCGTTCGTCAGCGGCGCACGGGCCATAGGTGAGTTCGAGGTAGCCGAAGATTTGCTCCACCACGTAGGAACGCAGGTGCAGGACGTCAGCCAGGTCAAGCGGGGCCTCCGGCTTCCAGGGTGGACCGGCGTACCCTTCCGGCGGCGGCAGATAATAACGCCACGTATCACGGATCGTGCTCAAAGTCACCCGGAGATTGTCCAGATCAGAAGTCTCACGGCGAATCTGTTGAAAGAAGATCTCCGAGAAGAGCAGATGGTTTGAGACTGACATGTGTTCTCCCTAGACCGATAGCGCGCGGCAGCGACTGAGCGTCAGCGGGCCGCGGGATCAAGTTGCATCAAGTGTATTACGATTTATGAAAATGGGCAAACTGCGAGGAATAATGGGGTTTTGTGGCTGTTTGTGATAAATTAAGATAGCATCTGCAAGCACCTGGATTTACCGCTATCATTATATAGCTCCGACACATAAACAACCACACCAAAGTTGCTTCAACGCCCGTTTGAAGCTGTGTGTTATTATCGAGTAGTGTGTTCGGATACAGTCCGGCTAAGTTTTACTGGGATCAGGCCGCTCAATTTCATGATGTTCGCGACAACGCGCCTCATAATTCTCATGGGCGCCAACGACCAATATGGCCTCATCCCATTTTGCCGGCTTCCCATCCATAAGACGTTGTGATCGAGTCGCTGGGGCCCCACAAATTTCACAAATTGCATTTAGTTTTAAGAGCTTGTCCGCCTTTGCCAACAAAGCCGACATCGGGCCGGGAAAAGGCTCTCCACGGAAATCCATATCCAACCCTGCCACAATGACTCGAACACCTTGATCAGCAAGCCAATCACAAAGAGCGACTATCCCTTCATCAAAAAACTGTACTTCATCAATAGCAACGGCATCGACCTTTTGAGGATCAATCATTCTTCTCAAATACTCAGAGCTGGATTCTGGAACTTGTTGAGTTTCTAAGCGTTTACCTCTATGAGTAGTAATACTTTCAACAGAATAACGAGTGTGTAAGTGAGAGTTGAAAAAGAGTACATCATTGTGTGCTATTATTTCCCGTTTTACTCTACGGATAAGCTCTTCTGTCTTTCCACTATACATACAACCACAAATCACCTCAATCGCCCCGACTCTTCTAGTTGTTATATCCTGCTTTCTCATGTTTCCTCCTCAAAATTAACGTAACATCGTTTGTGAGTTATAATGCAATCGTACGGCGCGATGACCTCCTGCTTGCCCCCAACTGATCAAGTTCTCTTTGTTTCTTGATTATCCACCATTCCGGATCCTTGTGCAATCGGGTCCAGGCTGGTTCCAAATCCCCTTGGTACTTGCTCAGCTTCTTACTACCATAACCCAGTGCGGTTTCTCTGTCGAGATTATAGAATGTCAACTGACCAATACGAAGCATTGGGTAAAGTTCTATAGGCAAAGTGGAAATATTGGACAATTCGAATGTGATCAACCCTTCAAAACCTGGCGCAATGCCTGAGGCAGTAGCGTGAATCAATAGCCCCTTGCGCGCCCAGCTACTGCGCCCCCCTAACTCAGCCACCAAATCCAGTGGGATTTTTACATACTCAAATGTACATGCCAGGGCAAAATCGTTGGGGTGCAAAACGTAAGCGTCCGTGGGATCAATGACATATTTTTCTACAGTCTTTAACATTTCACGTTCGATTTGATCACTGGATGCTAAAGAATCAATTTGTGTTAGAGATGTAGTACGCTCGCTCAGGAACAGCGTCCCTAGGCGAACATCAATTGATGCTGGTCCTAATTGTTTTTCAAAGTCTATCACTGGATGTATGACCAGATCGCGTGTGATCAATAATCGTTCCAAGATCGATTTTTCTCCTAGACATGCTGCGTTATTGCCCTTGTCTTGTAGTTCAGCAATGTCTCGTTGTAAACGTTCGATTTCTGCAGATTGGGATTCTATCGCATTAACCTGTTGTTCAATGCGCTCCTGTAAGGCCATAATCACAGCCTTATCACATTTGCGTTCTTCATCCAACTTACGGACCATCTGTTCAAGTTGTGAAAGTTCCATAGAATTAGATTACCTCTTCTTTCCACATCCAGTACATCTGCATCATAAAAGCACGATTTAGTGAGGTTTGAAGCACACGATTCCTACGATGAATGATTTGAGCATAGCTCTCTCGCGTCTGACTAAACGAATCCATCTGCTTCATCAACTCTAATAACTCAGTGTAGTCATGATAAACCTTCAACATCCAACCACTACTCAAGATTGTTGACAAAGTCAATGGGACTTCTGGCGAAGGAAGATTTCTATAGATATCATCAGCTGTGCTCGCTTTACTCAAAGCCTCGCTAAAACTCTCTTTATCAAACCCAGGGCTTTCCCAAGAACTCACAGGTTGCCCAGTTGACAAAATTGCGAAAATCTCACTTAAAGGGGCTTGATCTACGGTGTATGTTGTAGGTACATGAACGAAGTCCAACACATCGAAAATCAATCCTTTGTCAACTATAGGATGATCCATTGCCAAACCATCAAAATAATTGCTTTGAGGATTTTTAAGTCTTTCTTCGGAAGTCCATAATGCCCATTTATAATCTACCGAATCTAAAAACATAGGAATCAGGCTCTCCTCAGAAAACGAATCGTAATCCAGTGGTCGATCAATAGCCCACTCAGGATAATGCTTTTTGATAATACTTTCCATCATACCGAGGCGTTGAACTGCTGAGGGATGTGTGGTTTTATCAGATTGTGGAGGATCCAACAAGATAGCCATTGAAGCAAAAGAAAAGTAGTACGAAGGGCCCAGAATGCGAAGAGCTATGAAGTCTGCACAGATTTCCTCTGCCCATAGATCATATTCCTCACGAACTTGTGAGCTCATTTCATCATACCTATCCGTACGCTTCACGATTTCATTGAGGATGTTATATTTAGCGATCATGGTGTGCGCTACCTCATGAGCCAAAATAGCCCACATCAATGGATTTTCAGCTTCAGCTTTGGGTAACGCCAACACAATATCGCGACCATAGGGAAGTAAAGGGGCGAGGCCTGACAATTCTAATTCATTCGATAGTATTTTCAACAGGTCATACTCGATGAAGTTGTATTCACCAGTGAGTGCGATAGAAGGCACATAGGGCAACCAAGAGTTATCTGGGTTCCTTGTGGTATCGGCCGTCAGCTTTCGTACAAAATCGTAAGTGATCTGACTTTCAGCTTTTCCTTCACCGGCAAGCAAATCTAACTGCCGATGAATTCTCAAAAGCGCATGAACAACGCGACGTATACTTATCACATTAACCACATACTCTTCGTAGACGAAAGGCTTTTCACCTTGGAGAGCTAGATAGTAATCGGCGGGAGACTCTAGCGCTCTTGCTAGGCTTTGTAATGCACTTTCATAATTCTTAATGATAGCTTGTTTGCGGCTTTTTCGTCTGTGCTCTGGTGAATCAACAAAGGCAGTAATCTGTAAAAGCTTTTCCCATGTCTCAAAAAGATAAAAAAGCAGAAATAGTTTAGCTTGCTTTACATTGTGAACTATATCAGTCTGGCTGCACTTTTGCTTATTTGTCATTGCACACTCTCTAAATTATTCAACAAGCTTACCATACTACAGACCGCAGGAGGAGATTGTTCATCATCATATATAATCACCCTGTTCCTAACAAACACCTCGAGATTCATCTGAAGTTCCTTTTCACTGAACCCTGACTCCTGAATAATAGTGTAATAAGACATACAATCTCTGTCTGCCAACAAATCCCAGACGAGACGTTCTTCTGCTGTCAACTCACCTTTTCCCAGCAAAAACCATACATCAGGTGTTTCCCGACCAGAAACCAACAACAACAAACGCTCTCTTTCTCTCTCTCGATAAGCGTCTTCCAATTCAGACCATACTGCGAGGACTCTCTCTATCATTGTTCTGTGAGATGCAGAAGTATTGGAGCATACAACTAGTTTATAAACAAAAGCATTCTGTAACGCGCGTGCAATCGCTTTGACAACTGATTGTTCGAGCACAGATTGTTCGGTAAGCCTAACCCGTCTAAAATCAATACATAGGATACCAGGAGAGTCCACGTTTTCAAGGACCTCCACCAACCGTCCGCCAAGCACACGACTTATGGTTAATCCCAGCATATCAGAAGTGCCTGCAAGTTCAACCACATCGACAACAGTATGATTTTGTAACAAATCCTTCACTTGTGACATAAACAATCACTCCCTTTTCAATGGTATCCGCACCTCTAGCTGAGTTCCGGGGAAAAAACACAAGGCGGTTTTGCGGCGTGTTTCCCATTGACCATGCCAATAGCCCAGGAAAACCTTATTTCGACCCGTCCTACAAATCAAAGAACCTCCGAACTCCTTGACCGTTTGAAAAACGCTCCACAATCCAATCCCCCTTGCCTCAACATCAAATGCTCTTTTGGCTTTGAACGAAACCCCAGGTGTAAACGCAATATCGAGGGCTTTCATCTCATCCCATAAGGGCCCATAAGCTCGCTCAAAACCGCGAATTTCTTCATCATGAAAGCCCCGCAACCCCTCATATAACCCTATACCCAAATCACCAATTGTAAGTTGGAACTGTTCAGGAGAATCGGGATCGCGAGGTTCAACAACCTGAGCTGCGATGTAACCGTACGATCGGCTATGCTCATGAACATTTTCGCATAGTTCCATAAAAGCAGAAGCCAAAAGACCACCTAACTCATCATCAGCAAGCATCGTGAGTTTATCAATGATTGTATTTGTCGTATTCTTGGATAACCAGTTCGCGAAACCTGTATCCGTTAGCTGGGACGGAATATGTTTTATTTCCAAAATTTTCTTTTCTTTTACGTCAACAGGTTGGGGAATCACATTGGCATTTGTGATTAAGCAATGATTTTCAGCCAGTACAAAAAACCGCATTGCTGACAGAAATTCATTGGGTCTTTCAGCACGCGGGGGTATCAAAAGCACTTTTGGGCCATTTCCTGTTTCCAGATAACCAATTAATAACAACAAATTCACAGCATCTGTCAACTTAAGATACTCCAAACGCGAAAGATCGACAATGTACTGCCGATCTTCAGGTGATGGTGAGGATTGTGACTTATTCATAGGGATAAGTGGCAATAACACATCATCCAAATTCTGAAGTGTGACATCCTCTGACTTTAAAATAGGAATTACTAATTCCAGCATTGAAATCCATTCGTTCTTTATAAGCTACACATAATGATAAAATCATTGAGTATATGAAATATGCCATTCTGGTTCTTTTATGGCAATAATCTCTTTATACAGTGTTTTCGGTACAGCAAGAATAATACGGTGCATATCTTCATTGATAGTCTGAATGTCTATCAAAAGCGTTTCTGTCAGAATTTTACGCTCACTCTCCCATAGGTCAACTACTTGACCAACAATTAGGTGTTGATCACCAAAAACTACAGCAGAAGAAACCTCCAGCGCAACTGGCATTGTGCCAGTGACTAACTCCTCAGGGATATAAGGGCCAAGTTGAGATTCCAAAATCTGAGTCTCGGCAGCAATAGGGATGACAGTATATCTTTCTGCTATTTCTTTCTCAGACAAAACGGCATCACGCATAACTTCATAGCGGGGTATAGGAAGAACAGAAAGATCAGTGGTAAGTAGATAATGATAGGCTGGGACAGAGTTTGTTAATACAGGTACAAATTGGGGTGTATTGGCATAATGGAAGAGCACATATCCTGCGATGATGATAAGTATAGCAAACAGAACAGCTACCCCATTTGCTTGTGTATCAGGCAACAGAATGGAATGTTTTGCCAAAATCTCCTCGACTTCTGCTACAACCGCATTCTCGTCCCTTGATGGGTACTCTGCTGTAGAGCTTGATTTATTTCCGAAAACTGTTGTTATAGTTTCAGGTTTTTCGGATTCTTGCTTCGGCGTCATTGTGTTCTCATAAGCAAAAAGACTATGAGGTGGATATCCCCGATAAAAAAACTGACCAACTTCATCCCATATTCTACGTTCCTCTTTGTATGTAGATGGATTTTCTGTATTCAAAGCTGCTAAAAGCCTGGATCGATACAAATCAAAGGCCGCGCGCACACTATCTCCATAAGCGATCGCCGCTTGTAATACACCTTTGTATGCAATCCACGCTCCGACAAAACCTAGCAAATTCACAACTAAGAACTGCATCCATGTAAGATGGAAACGAAACAGAATCATCCCTCCCCAAAGAAAAGCATAAGTAATACTCAAGAAAGCCAAATTTAACAATAAGTTTAGGCGATCTCGTGCATTACTCAATACCTCAGAGAATTCAGGGGGAAGCAGAGGAGCAAGTCGAGGCCATAAAATGACTGCATCTATCTTATATCGTCTTAACGGATAGAGCTCAGCAGCTCGTAAAACATTCCCTAATTTTGTTGGCATAATCAGTTCCCGATCATCTGGGAAGTAATAAAATGAAGTACGTTTTAGGTGATTCTCTGCACTGACCAATCTATCAAATAATTCTGTTCTCTTGGTTTCGGGCAGACTTTTATATTCGTTTGTCTCACCGCACGCAAACTTGACAAGTTCGTCTTCGATCCTTCGTTCTCTTTCTTTCAGATCATCAAAACGACGCGCATAGAATTTACGTCGAACAGGCTCAAGACGACGCAGCAAGAAGACGTTTCCCCAATATCCCTCAAATAGACGTATCAGCGGTTGATTAAAGGTTTCTAAAAAATAAGCAACGACAAATATAGCCACAAAAAATATGAGGCTCAGTAAGAATTTTGTCTCGGCACTAAATGCTAACCATTGAGCCAATAATACTTGAAAGCCTTGCAGCCACATATACGTAATGAGACTAGCTCCGCCAATGACAAACGATGGAAAAAACGAGGTGACAATAAAGCGCTTATTGAAGTAACTGGTTACTTGAGTGAGAAATGAAGTAAACATCATTCGTACACTTTCAATAGCTTCTGATGACATTTGGGACAACGAGGTGGTCGGTCATAATTATAATCATTCACTCTGATTATTACGTGATTGTCTGGACATCTAAAAAAAGAAGCAGTTGAAAGAGGATTACCGTTGAGTGGCAATACATATTTAGGCCTAGAATATGCCTGCTGGATTATCCTGTCGACTTGCTCTCTGGTTACATATCCGCACAAGTTATTATCATTATCTAAAACCCCGATTTTTTCTGGAATTTTTCGCTCTCGCTCATTGACAAAAAACAAAACAAGTACACTATCAGGTATAATACCTATTACGCATTCATAATCGAGAAGATCGGCATTTTGATCAGGGATAATCATTGACTGCAAACCGTAGGGATCTTCCATAGACTTTGTATAATACAATCACAGTATTGTGACTGTATATATACATCCTCCTTATCTTCTAGAATTTAGTTAGCTTGTAGCTCTTGGAATGAATCTTTGTATGTTATGTTGGGCTAGCTGACACTTGCATACTTCAGAAATTGTAAGACTACTTCAATCACATAAATAAAACCTCATAGTGACATCTACATAACTCAAAACATGCATTCTGGGTTATTCAGTTTTGGAAATTCAAAGAACATAGTTAAAGGTTGAAATATGATCTAAATTTGAGCATTGCTTTATGTCCAGCAATGTTATGACGCCAATATCCTACAAAAGAAGATTCCGATAACCTGATTGTTGGATTTGTGTGCAACAGTTTAAGTATATAAAAACATTGAAAATTTTGCGTAAGAAAGCCTATTATGACTCGCGTTGGTTAATTACCTGTCGAGCCGAAACCATTCTTTCCTCGGTTCGTAGCAGATAGTGTAGTTACCTCTTTAACATTTACTGTTAAAACTGGTTTGATAACCATTTGCGCTATTCTATCCCCTGCGTTAATAGTGAATACTTTGTCGCTATGGTTAATAAGTATAACCTCTATTTCACCCCTGTAACCACAATCGACGGTTCCCGGGGTATTCAGTACTGTCACCCGATGTTTGTAAGCTAACCCACTTCGGGGTCTGATTTGAGCCTCGGTATTTTCAGGCAGTTCTATAGCTATCCCCGTTCTAATACGTGCAACCTCGCCCGGCATGATCTCTTGCCTCTCAACTGCAAACAAATCTAGTCCGGCATCACCCTCATGAGCATACCTGGGGAGTATTGCTTCGTTATTAACAAGCCTTACCTTTAACTCTAGCACCATCACTTATCACCACACGGCTATTAGAAGAGGGATAATTCATCTCGGGTAAATACAGCGTTCGCTCAAGAATACCTTTGTGGATTTAGGCTTTAGTTTACGTCGCCGGAAGTTCGCGCGCTTCAGAACTTATCCCTTTGACACGTCGCCTGCCTCACTACATTATATTCACCACCCATACTATCTCACTTTTTACAAAAAGTCAAAACCGACTCGGTTCTAGCCTGTGTTGGCGAGTGGATAACTTGTTAGTTATCAAATGGGCCTATGGAACAAAGCTTGACCCCCGCCGCTTATGGTTGGTATCCAATCCATAAGCGACGGTTCTGTGTGTGTTCAGACACCCAAAATATCCAAATAACGGACTTGTTTGGGAGAACCGTAGTATCTTTGCTTCAACTTTTGGTCTAAAATCTGTTCAAGGCCACTATCGTTTATGGCGCAGTTTCTCCAGCGCCAGACCCAGTATCGCGCTCAGGGCTGCGCCGACCACAATGAACAGCACTGCCGCCCACCAAGGCTGCGCCTGGAAAAAGGGCAATAGTTGTTCTTCCAGCACCTTCCTCGCGGGCGAGACCAATGTGCCTACTAGCGCTCCCAACCCAACCACTAGAAGCGCCAATGCGCCTAGACCCAACCGTCCTCCCCAGACTCGCCACGGAGGCGGTTGCAGCGGATCCTGCCAGGGGGATGCCGCCACGCGGATAGCGCTCTCTCGCTCAAGAACCACGTCAAGGACATCGAATGGACCCCGCCTTGCTACCATGTGACGCAGGCGACGCAGTTTCCCCAATAGGATACGGCGTTTGGAGGATTCGGCGGGCGGCTTCAAAAGAGAAAGATGACGCTTCAAATCCGCTCTATGTTCTATCATCCACCCCCACCGCCGATCTTCCCACAGGAATTTTCTATCCCTCGGATCATCGATGAGTGTGGACACGGCAGCCGGATCGTCGAATTTCGTCAGTATCCATGCTGCGGCCTCGCGCGCAACTACGTTCTCATCTTGCATAACGGTAATGAGAGCAGGTACGGCAATCGGCCCGATGCTCTCCAAGGTTTCCATGGCGATGTGGCGAACATCAGAATTCTCATCCCGCAAAGCAATAACTAGATTTTGCACGGCGGTCGGATCACGTATTCCTCCCAGTGCTTTTCCCACAGCCCAACGCGCATCATTGTTCTCGCCCCGTAGGACGGCGATTAAAGCTGGTACAGCGGTCGATCCCATTTTCCTTAACGCCTCCGTCACAACCCCTTGCATACGCCAATCCTCATCCTGCAAGGCGATGATCAGGACATCCACTAAGGCATCCACTGCGGCTGGAGTGCGAATTGCCGCCAGCGCCTCTGCCGCAGTCTTTTGCATCACCCGGTTCTCATCCTTCAGGGCATCTGCTAGATCATCCATAATAGCAGGATCGCCAATCTTTCCCAGCGCCCCCGCCGCAGCCTCGCGCACATCGTTATCCTTGTCCTGTAAGAGAGGGCGTAGCTTAGCCACGGCGGCCGGGTCGCCGATATTCCCCAAAGCTCTTGCAGCAGCCGCGCGAATCGATTTAATCTCGTGCTGTAAGGTAATACACAGCTCGTTAACAGCAGCAGGGTCGCCGATATTCCCTAACGCCTCTGCCACAGCTTCGCGTCCCCCCTGCCTCGTCTCATCCTGCAGGACGGCACACAGATCGTTTATCGCCTCCTTAGCACCGATCTTTCCCAGCGCATTCGTCGCCCCCTCACGTGACATCCAATCCTTGTTGTGTAGGGTGTCTCTGAGAGTGGGTACAGCATCCAGACCAATTTTCCCCAACGCTTCTGCCGCAGATCGGCGCACTCTCCATTCTTCATCTCTCAGAGTAGCGATAAGATCATTCACAGCATCTGGGCTGCTGATTGCCCCCAGGGATTCTGCCGCAGTCACACGCACATCCACGTTATCGTCCTGCAAAGCAACGCGCAGGGCCTCCACAGCGGACGAGTCGCCAATTGCCCCTAGCGCCTCCGCCGCAGCCCGGCGAGCCCCCCCATCACCGACATCCCGTAGGACAGCGATAAGATTGGGCACAGCGATTACTCCTATGCCACCCAGCGCCTGCGCTGCAGCCTTGCTTATCCAATAACTACAATCTCGCAGGACGGCAATGAGAGTGGGGGCAGCTTCTGCTCCCCTTCTCCCTAGCGTTTCCACAAAAACGGTACACGCATCTTTATCTTCATCGCACAAGGCAGCGACGAGGCCGAGCATAGAGGCTGGGGGGCTGATTTCACCTAGCACTTGTGCTGCAGCCTCACGCGCCATCGAAGTACTACCACTCAAGGCCACACGTAAGAGGTCATCCACAGCGACCGGGTCGCCGATTTTTCCCAGCGCATACGCGACAACGTTATGCATCAGGTAGAAATCATCGTGCAGGGTAGCCCGCAAGTCGTTCACGGCGGCCCGGTCACCGGTGTTTCCTAACGCCGCCGCTGCGGCCCGGCATACATCTCCGTACCGACCTCGCAAAGCGGCAGTAAGTTTCGGTAGCAACCATTCCCGCACAGACTCATATCGGCCGCCCTCGACGGCCAAGTGGACGGCCAGGAGAAGATCGCGCCGCAGACGGCGTTCGTAGGAACTTTGAGCATGGTAAACGCGGCGGATGAGATGTACTGCCTGCGTCTCAGACAGCAAACCGGCTATCATGGACAGTGGCTCGCGCCACTCCGCTAAGTGTAGGCGCGGGCGCAGAAAAGCGAAGGTGCGCCGAGGGTGCGCCTGCCAGGCTCGCTGAAGATGCCGGGCCACAAAATACTCTCGCAGCGTTTGGTGGGTAAAGACATAAGCCTCTTGTTCGCCCGGCAAGCGAGCGATCAAGCCAGTTTTCTCCCGTAGAAGTTCCAGTAGAGCCTTTGCCTCCCCGTGCGTCTTGTTCGTTTCTAAAACCCCGCACAACGTTGCCTTGTCGTTGCCTCCGCCCTGCTGCAAATGCCAGGCCAATGCTTCCAAAGCCTCCAGGGCTACATCCTTTTGCTCTGCAAGCGCGTTGCGCTGCTTCTCGGCGCGTGTCCACATCTCCTCTACGTGGCGTACGTAGAGGGCGGCGCGGTTGCGGGCGATCTCGCCAGTGCGGGCGTAGGTCTCGGCGGAGAGGCGCAGAAGCAGTGGATTATTCAGAACCGAGCGCATAGCCGGACGACCCTGCATTTGCTTGCGCAGTTCAGCAGCGCGGATTTCAGCTTCTTTCTGCGTCCATTCCGGCTTCAAAGCCGCCAGCCAGCTTTTCAGGAAAGGTTGAGCTTCCTTTTCCGGATCCTCGAAGGGTTGAACGGTGAACTCCACCATACCAGCCAAGGAGGTGAAACCGGCCAAGCGAGAGGTTAGCACCACACGAGCCTGATGACCATAAGGGGAACGGAGGAAGTTCTCGATCTTTCTGAACACGGCAGAACGTTGTGCGGCTGGCACCTCGTCCAGTCCGTCCAGTAGCACTAACAACTGCTTGGCCTCGTGCCAGGATTCCAACAGATCACGCGCCTCTTCCGGTTCGCAGTTTAGACGTTGGCGGACCTCGCCAACCAGGATATCCTTGAGGACGATTTTTTCGTCTTGCAGGCTTTTTGTCACGGCTTGCAGGATAATCAAGACCGGGTAGCGCGTCTCGCGTATGCCCAGATGGTCGTCGGCTGTTTTCCCCGCAAACGAGAGCCCGATAAATTGTAAAGCGGTGGATTTACCTGCGCCCGGTTCGCCAAGAAAGGCGAGATGGGGAGCCGACAACAGGGCCTCACCTAGGGGTACAGGTAAAACGGGTAGGCGATGGGTGGACATCGGCACCGCGTCGATTCCGGTATCCGATAGGCGTTCTGGATTCGGCTCTAGATCGCCGCGCGGGACCACAGGAAATATCCGCGGGGACTGCTCCCTCACTCGAAGCATAAAGAAAACCCGATCTAGAGGGAGACGTATTTCACCTAAACACAGATAAGCCCAATCATCCGTGATGGCCTTCAGGTATTGGTCTGAGAGGTTAGAAAGCCTCGTTGTAGTCATAGTACAGTCTCCGTTCAAGAAAAAGCGCACTTCTCCGCCAGCGTGCGGTAAAGGTTCAAGTACAGAATTTAGTCGCGCACTGGCTAAAGTGTCACCGCCTTTGAGATAAGTCATCTACCGGGAATCCTCACAGGCCATTTACAACGCCGGAAAATATCGACAACACGGGCAGTCAACTCTTCGCCGCCTAATTCGTTCAGAATTATGTAAAGCACCTTCTCAAAGTCTGACTCAGACCACCGCTCCGCCCTTTGTAATTCCCCGTAAAGGGCACGTAGGGCTTTGATTTTGGCCTGTTGCGCCTCTTCTTGCAAGCCGGCATCTGCGAAGTTATGAGAGAGCGCGGCCATGCCCAAACTGTAGGCAGATAATGGAGATATAAATAATCCGTACCAGGAGTACATATTACGCCGGTATCCCCAGGGGTAAACACGCCGGTGAGGTTCTGCTTGTGTCTTATATTTCTCCATCAGATCGCAAGCGCGTTTGGTCAGTTCGACAGGATTGAGTGTGCTCTCAAATTGATTACTCTTTTCGATCAATATACGTAAAAAGTTGGAAAGCAAAATCGCTCGATGTAAATCCTCGATCTGTTGAGCATCTTGCTCCAACAGGCCCTCAAGCACAGCTCGAAAAGCGGCCGGTTTGAGCTGATCTACAAACATTCGGTAACATACCAGGATGTCAGTATCGTCAATGAGTTTTCGAGTCGTATCAATGAGACGTATGAAAGATTCGGCGTCTGTCACTTCTGTTATCGCACCTAGCAGCACTTTATGTGGCCATTCATCACACTGAAGCGGCTTTTTTAACCGGTTCAGTTTGTCTAAAGCCAGCAACATGCCGTCCAGCGACCACGGCGACAAACGTATAATCTCTGAGACAGTTTCGATGACATTCCCTGGCTTCTGGAAAGCATTCAGAATGTGCTGTACGAGGTCGGCACGTTCAGCTAGAAGCAGCTCGATGCATAGTAATAAGAAGCTAGATTCATTGATGTATGTGTGATGTTCTTCCTCGCCTGTGATTGAGTCTAGCTCTTCAAGTTCATAGGTAAGAGAACAATCCCAATACCTCGTAGTCAATGGCGGCTCTAAATCATTGAGCGCAGTATGCACTGCAACCGGATCTTCTACAGATGAAGCAACGCTACCCGAATGATATGATAATGTAACTTGAGCCGCGAGATGGCAAATTGCATTTATAAGCAACCTAATCAGAGACTTTTCGGCATGTTGCTGGACATAGTAAACCAACAGTTGCATCAGGAAATTCAAATCGGGACAGATGGACACCAAGTTTCTCAGCAATGTTTTCTGCTGCTTGCCTGCAGGCATAACAAGACAAATCTGAGCCAGGGAATACCTATATAACGTCTGCGCTATGTGCTGCGACTCGTCAGAAAGAGTAGCCACGGGCCTAGAAGACATATCAGATATCCATTGAACTCCAAACGAATCTATCAACTGCTCCGCGATTTTTCGCGCTTGTTTAACCTGCCCAATACCCGCAAGCGCAGGCGGTAAAAGAAACCACACGGAAGGGTCCCTGCCCAGGTTAAGGTCAGCCTCTAGTTGCTGTGTCAATGTCTGGAGCTGTGAGCGATACAAGTCATCAAACAGCCAAGACCAGGTCACACAGAATAGAAGTCGCATAACAAACCAATTAGGCAAGGCGTTATCGCTCACTCCGGCTTTCTCCATCACATCAATGAGATTCCAACTCGTTGACAACTCGTCGCGTGAATATTCACAGATAGCAGTCAATCGATTTCTACCTATGGCGAATTGGTGTCCTCTATGGCACAATATTAAAAACTCTACGTCCTCCAAGTCGATGTAATACAGAAAATTGTCAATATCGTCCCGTAATCCAACAGCGATGAGAACCCGTCTCAATGCAGCCGCATCTACCTCTCTGTTCAGCTTTTGCTCCAAAGATGCTTGCCTAATATTGTATCGTTCGAAAAGCGGGTCGTCTGACATATCAACGGGCCATACTTTAGTCTTTAGCCCTTCACCCCATGTCGGTTCGGTTGTACGGTTAGCAGTTATAACATCAAGGACCTGGCTTGCGTATTGGGCATCCACGACAGTTAGCCGGCCGACAATATCGACCGCTGTTTTGTAATCCAGTTTGGAGAGTCGTGCCGCAAATTCATCAGGCCATAGATGTGTAGAGAACCATCCGGCGAGATCAACCCAGGCGTCATTGCGGCCCGGGTGCTCATAAGTGTCGGTCAGCATCAATTGCCACGCTTCTTCATGTTCGTCGAACATCAGCAACGCCCGCGCAACAGCCCAAAGGTCGGCGGCATGGTCAACATCCATCAACCCACGTCCCCATCCTTCTTTGCCTGAGCAATGCTCTCTTATATACCCCCTGCCTTCTTCGATTCCACTTTGCAATGCTATACCTTGTCCAATAGAGAGATGGATCATCTCATTGAACTCTCGGCCTTCCTTCTCGAACAATGCTATGACCCTCTGAGCCTCGCTTACCTGTCCTTGTTTAGCCAGCTTGAAAGCTAGGTAGCGCGCGCCTGTCAGTTTTGTTCTGGACTGAGCATCACGGTCCCAGCTTGATGAGGAGGGTAAAGGTAAAGCGGATAACCAGGTTTGCAAGTCTTCAATTGAATGAACCTTGGATAGAAGAGGCAAGGGAATGATTTCATCACCATCACTTACTACCCTCCAATATCGCCGTATCTCCGACTGAGCGACTTGGGTCAACAAATTGAATTCTCCCAGGATAGCAAGCCAAAGCAATGACTCTAGTGAATCACTCCAGGTCCCATAAGCCAACATCGGTGATCGACCGGAGATCTGGGTAGGATCTCTCATCCGCTGGAATACTCTCCATTCAATGGTTTCCGGTGGACGAACTTCCTTGCCGGCATTTAGTTCATTCCACTGTACCAGGTAATCTTTAGCCGCATTGAAATCACGCTGCCACATTGCTGCCCGGTACCGGGTCTCTATCCAGCTTCGTAAAAGACGCGTATCTTCTTTTGGTGAAATAACTCGCTGCCATAAATCGGATAAGCCATGTTCTATGCACTTTTGCTCAAGAATACCGGCAGAAGGCGTGTTTTGAATTCGCTGCCAGGTATCTCGACGATGATATTCCCACCCAAGATCATCTAGATGTTTTGTCCAAAGTTTATTGGCGATCTCAGTATCTTGTAGCTTTGCCAAGAGATTCTCGGCGGCATGATAGTGACTGTTCTGAATCAATTGGCGGATACAGGCCTCCAACAGCTTGTTTCGCTCTTTGAAGTACCAAAGTTTGTTTGTGGCGGGCCATCTCGACAAGTATTTCTCAATCAATTCATACGCTTCTTCGGCTGTTCCGGCTTGTCCTAGAGCTTCAGCGGCTGCTTTCAAGGATTCGTCGATGAAATAATTGGATATATCCTCTTCTTCACTAAGCCTCTGGTACTGAATGTATAAAGAGTCAAGCAATCTATCACAAAGCTCAACGCCTCCGGTACGGGCTATAGCTCCAACTAATGCAAAGCCTACTCCTTTCCTTACAAACAACTCATCGAAATCTGCTTCGCTGCTTTCTAGATATATTTCAACGGCGGCGTGCACTATAGGGCGGGCTTCGTCTATATGCCCTTGTGCGATGAGTTTTGCACCTACTCCGGAGAGATAATCAATACTTTGACTAAGTTTTGGCATAAGTTGAGCGCTTGGAATGACACGAGTTTCCCATCCCTCGCCCAACGCAATATAGAGTTCGAGAAGGTTTGGGGGCAATTCCTTGTAGATAGACCTAACTTGCCATTCCAGATAACTGAGAACGATGCGTTCCGGTAAGCCTGCTACATTCCGGCCTTCAAAGATCCTTTGAGCATGCCAGACCTCTTCCATATAAGCATGGTATCCTAACATTTGCCGGTGCCGCTTCCGCATCCACGCCGGTGTAGAGAATAATGTTAACAGGTCTTCAATCTGTTCTGCTTGTTCCAGGTGGTAGAGTAGATGCTCGTATATATATCCATCATCCGGTAGAGTATGCCATTGGACGTTTTGTGTCTGTGCTTGATAACGCTCCAACAAGCGAGTATGACCTTCCGAAAATGTAAGGCCCAATCCATCGGGAGAAGCTGCTGTGAAGACACGACGTGCCATATCGTGTAATATGTCCTGTACCCGGTATGTTCGATATTTCTGCTCGCCAATTCGCGTTTCCCTAGGGGGAAGCAAGAGTGATTCGTTGTGCAATAACTCTAACCTTTCGAGAGAGCTTTCTTCATCTATATCCCACAGTGTTGCGGCCGCTGGCGCAGCCACTTCTGCGCCTTTTGGCAATAAGCCCAACCGGGCAAAGCTACGCCAGGCATCCTCATCCTCCTTGCGCAATGCATTGAGACTCAGGTTAATACACGCTAACAGGCTCCTATCTCTCCTGTCAGCATGGCGTGGATCCTCTAACGCTTCCAGACGCGCGATTTCTTCTTCAAACACATTCAATAGTGCTGACCAAGACTTGCCCTTCTTTATCTGAACAGCGCCCAATTCCAGAGCCTGTGGAAGATACCCGACTCGCTCTGTATATTGCTCGGCAGAGAGCCGTTCGGCTTTTTCTAGTGGACGTTTCAGGTGCTCGGATAAGAGAGCAAGCGCCTGTCCAGATGACATCTGTCCCACTTCATAAACGTGCGCTCTCAACTCCTCCGCCACGATAGCACGTCGAGTCGTAATCAACAAATGGCAGCGGTTGCCTCCTACCTTGAACGGCAAAACGTCGTCTGGGTCCCACACGTCATCGATCACCAGCAAGATGGCCTTCGAGTCAAGCAAGGAGCGTAGCCGACTGGAGGCAGTATCGACGTCCACGGGATTGAAACCCGGGGCCTCCAACTCTCGAATCAACTTGATCAATTCTGAGAGGACTTGAGGTTGTTGCCCCAAGAAGGTCCAGAGTACTCCATCAGGGAAACGCTGGCGGACCGTGGAGTTATGCGCCAATGCAGAGGCCAGAGTGCTTTTGCCTGCCCCGCCGGGACCGTGGAGCACGCTAATCGGCAATACGCCAGGCCGCTCGTCCTGACTTAGCAGCCGCTTTTCGAGATCAGTCGCAATGTCTGGCCGAGCGACGAAGTGTTCAGGTAAAGGCGGCGACTGCTGGGCTATTGAAGAAGGATAAGGCCGAGGAGTGAGGTGATCCCGGGCACCGTCGAAGGGCAAAGCTGCTTCGACCTCCTGGGCTAAGGTGCATAAATCCTGATGGCACGCATCGGTAGAATCAACATTTTCTGCCAGGACCCGAAGCAGCAGCCCCAAAGCGTTCTGTCCTTGTTGGTTGGATTGGTTGAACAGAAAATCAATGAGTTTGTTGACCCGTTCTTCAGGACTTTCGGCATGGGGGATTTTGTTCTGCCAGGAACTTATGCGCTCATCGGCAAAAGTAGCCCGCAATGCCCCGTCGCTATAGAACGGCCCACAACGCAAGAGAACGGTGTGTAAACGATGAAGTAGTTCAGTCGCAATACCCATAACAAATCCTCCTTAATTTTTGTGTCAATGATACTGCTCGTATCTGTACACCATCCAGAATAAGTCATACCCTGGCACAGCTAAAGGCTATTGAACTCAGACCTCCAAGGGCTGTAAGATTTCCAACAACTCCTCGCGCGTCCACCCATGCGTAATTTCCTGCCTGGCTGCGCTAATCACGCGGTCGGCCATACCACGCTTCGCGGTGAGCAATGCATCAATTCGTTCCTCTAATGTGCCCTCGGTGAGAATGCGATACACATACACGATCTTATCTTGGCCGATCCGGTGAACACGGTCTGTCGCCTGATCCTCCACTGCCGGATTCCACCAACGGTCTGCGTGAATGACGTGGTTCGCGGCCTGTAGATTGATGCCGAAACTGGTGGCCTGAAGACTGCACAAAGCCACGACGGCCTGCCCTTCGTGAAAACGATCGATAAGGCTTTGACGATCCCGTGTGCTGCCATCAATACGAATGTAGCGGATGTCTTTTTCGTTAAGCACAACTTCGAACAAATCCAACATGCCCAGGTAATGGCTGAACAACACGACTTGCTCGCCTTTGGCTGCGATTTCATCAAGTTTGGTCACAATCCAATCGAATTTCTCAGAGCGTCCATACACCGGGCGCTTTTTCTCAGTGACCAAAGCCGGATGATCACAGATTTGTTTGAGCTTGGTCAACACCGGGAGAATGTTGGTTGTGTAATCGACACGTTGCCCCTGTTGCAACGCCACGCGCAACTGCTGCAGCGCATCCTGTAGACCTCCGTAGAGCTGGCGTTGTTCGTGTGTAAGCTCGCACCATTCGGTCATCTCGATCTTCTCCGGCAAATCCTGGGCAACGTCTTCTTTCAAGCGCCGTAGGATGAATGGCTGAATGCGACGCCCCAGTCGTTGTGAAGTTTCGAGATCCCCCTCCATAATGCGATGTTCAAACTCTCTTACGAAAGTCCCATAGCGCCCGAGGTGACCTTGCATCAGAAAATCAAAAATAGACCACAGTTCTGCTGGGCGGTTCTCAACCGGGGTGCCACTGAGTGCAATCCGATGCGCTGCGTTGAGGTGTTTTACTGCCTGCGCACGCTTGCTGGTGTGGTTCTTAATATAAGTTGCCTCATCCAGAACAACGTAGAAGAAGGGGTCTTTAGCCAGAATATCTATATCGTTAGCGGCAGTGCTAAAGGTGGTGATAAAGATTGCCGGCCTTTGCATACGAAATACCCGATGATCGCGTTTTGGCCCGTGGTAGCGATGAATCCAAATCCCTGGAAAACAATGATGCAACTCACGTTCCCAGTGAAGTAGGACAGAGCGCGGGGCGATGATGAGTGAGTGGTGATTGCCGGCTTCACGTTTATAGGCCAAATACAACGCGCAGATTGTTTGTACTGTCTTGCCAAGCCCCATATCATCCGCAAGTAAACCATGAAGCAAATTGCGTCCCAGCCAATCCATCCAGTGTATGCCCTCGCGTTGATAGGGGCGCAGCTCTATGCCCTTGTCGCGTAAACGTGACTCGATTTGCTCTGGCAATTGAAACTCAGGATCGCCGCGGAAATTCGTTAGTTGTTCCAAGAAGGCGTTATAAGCCGCAGTAAGCGCCTCGCGTCCACCAATACTTTCCACAAATGCCTGTAAACTAACAAACTCCGTCGCTGGCACCCGGAAACCTTCACCTGTTGAGATCGCGTTAAGTGCCAACAGCTTGTTTTCAACAGCGGTCAAGGCTTCATGGTCGACCGCCGTCCAAGTTGTATCATTTATCTGCCGAAACTTCTCGTTTGATCTTTTGAGCAATAGCTCATACGGCAGAATGACATTGCCCGTCTCATAATGCACCTTGAAATCCAACCAACCCGGAATGGAATTGTCGAGGGTGACAATGGGCCGCAAGGGATCATCCTCGGTACCAACAATACGAATCTGTTGAGCCTGATCGACCAGAACGGCATTGAATTCCTTTTCGTAGATCACCAGATTACGAGCGAAAAACTCTGGAATCTTAGCAAGCGCAAGCGAAAAGTGTCCTCCCTCTAGCAGTTGACGAGAACCACTGCTTAGGCTGGCGGGCAAACGAATGAAACGTTTTCCTGCCCGCGCGTAATCCCCGACAGTTGATTTCACGATGCGCCGCACCCGCTTTAGTATACCGTCCTCATCACGGTAGCCGATACGAATGTCCAGTCCTTTTCGAGAATCATACGCAATCTGCATATCGGGCATTACCTCGGTATCAGTCACCGTGATTTCGCGCGCACGAGGGCCTTCAATCACGTGAGGGTTCTTGCGGAGGTGTTGCAGTTGTAGGGGCAACATATCAACACGAAGTGTACCGTCTTCAGTAACAGTGGGGTTCAGGCTCTTCAATGCCAATAGCGTTTCGGCATCTTCGTCTGAAAGCGCATAGATTACGCGCTCTTCATCGTGTTGGATGATTTCAGTATAACCATATCGAGCCAAAACATCAAAATCCGAGACTAACGCGCGCTCACCACCGATATGTTTGTAAATGGCAACGGAGAATGCACCGGTTTCATCTTCATCAACCTCGAACACAACAGGCAGAGTGGTGGTTTCAATGCCACCCAGAAGCCCTCTGAGCCACGCAAGCACTGCTATCCCTCCCAATCCTTGTTGATGGCAAGTTTAAACCACTCGGGAGCCGGTTCCCATGGAGCAAATACGCCTACTCTATAATGCTCCAGAGATGGATCAACGTTGTCAGGGGCAAGTAATGCCTGATAAAAATCCTTCTCTGTAACCGATGAAAGCTGCTCAATTGCAACTTGAACAGACTTCAATACCTCTTGCACTGCACTCTGCGCTGCGACCACTCTGGCAATCTCAGTCTCTAGTTTCTTGATTGGGGCTGCATACTTCTGCATCACTTCAGTTTTGCCCGGAAACTCGGTCTGCAACATCGTGGGAAACTGCCGTTTATACTTGTATATCCATTGGTTAATTGCGCGCTGCTTGTGTTCCCCTATGCCGTTGATCAGCCGGCTGGCGGAACGCAAATCGTCCAGGTTGTTACGGAAGACGCGGCTCAGGATTCGGTTTCTTAACGCTGTGCCAATCCCATAGATTTCTGTCAAGTACATCTCCACAATATAGCGTGATAACGCTTGATTCAATGCCGCATCACGCTTATTCTTAACCTGGTGTAATGCTCGGTTGTGCTGGTCAAGCGCCTGTTTGCTGGCCTCCAAGCGTTTCTTTAGCCGATTAGCTGCTTGCTCCAATGTCGCACGATGCACCGAACCACGAGCATTGCGGTAGTCTTGCGCTGCCCTGCGTTTGCGCCAACGCCAACGCTGTAGTCGGGCGTACCAACTCAGGTGGTTGGTTTCATCTGTGGCTTTAGATGAAGTAGAGGTAGAGGTAGATCTACGCACAGGAACCCCTTATTCTGAAAATTATGGGTTACATTCCGTTTACCCCCGTTGTCCAGGGCAAACGAATATCTATTCGGCAGGTGATTCAGTGTGAAAACGGTGTGGTTCAGACGCTCACTCGGTATCCACCGGTTTCACCTTGGTCAAAATTTGGAAATCTCTCCTTCAGTCGCTCTACTGTGGAGCGCCATTTAGGGGTAGTAGGTTTACAGACGGTGTTTTGGTTGCCAAACATGCCTATCTCTTGCACAGCTTTTTCCAGTGGCACAGTTTGCAACCATTCCACAGACACAAAGTATTCACAACGTTCAGGGTCATCAGAATACTCACGGTGATAACTGCCATGCTTGACCACATCAAGCACGGGAATTTCGCCCTCTGGCGTCCTTACTTTGAATGTCAAAGCTGGCTCCGCATGGCCAGTCACACGTCCCACACCCACGAAACCAGAACCAGGCACTTTGACCCATACACGGTCACCCGGACTCAAGAGTTGAAGGGTCCGGCTGTACCATGCTCCACCGCCGCCACAGATGAAGCCGAATTCAACAGCTTCAGTCCATGAGCGGCTCTCGCCATGTCCATAGGAACAGTAGAACTCACCATTCCATGGCTCGCTCTTGTTATCAGATACTCCAGCGGCGCTAATCTGGGCGCGCACCGGATCGAGCAACCAAGCGCGACTGAGTAGTTGCTCATCACCGTTGGTGAACACCTGAAAGCAAAGCACGTTGATGGGGACACCCCGTTCACTTAAGTAAGCAATGATGCGTTCTGTGCTATCATCAAGCGAGGCGGCCACGATGATGATCTGATGGTTTTTGTTGAGTTCATCTTCGTCGAGCGTTTGCCCAAAGCGTTGACGGAAATCATCAGCTAAACTTTTGCCCGACGCGAAACGTCGATAAATAGCAGCAATATCCTCGGCATGAAGTTTCTCCACCCAGCAAGCATAATCTAGCGCCTGCGCTACAACCTCGCGTGGTGTACGATCGCGTTTAAGCTCAATGAGTATGAGTGAACCATCAGGCGCGACAGCTAGGAGATCTATGCGTCCACCAAAACCTGTATCCTCCTGTCGCCCGATAAGCATCCATTCACTGGAGAGAATATTTGGCGCAGCGAGGATCATGTCCTCTAATAGCTGTTCCTTGGCTAGTGATGATTTTTCCAGCAGTTGAGGAATGACACCGACTTTCCATATAGCAGTTTTGATGGGCATTGCTAATTCCCTTTCCTAAACATCTAATGACAACATTCAACCATTCCCCTCAGTTGAAAGCAGGGACCAGTGTATATAGCCGCCGAAAACATCTAGTGAACCATTAATAACACCCGCCCTCAGGCGTTTTTATTTGACGCACGGGGGCGGGTATGATTGTTTGTGCCCACCACGGCGTGAATTTCACCGATAGTTGAGGCTCCCAACCCGTCGAAGGGTCACCAAGCATTTTATATACAGGTAGTATAGCAAGGGATGAAGAAAGAGACAAGTTGACATAACGACTAAATCAGACCCTCATGAAACAAAAATGCGTCCCTTGCATTGGGACGCATTTTGTACACAGCCAGCTTAGATTACTTCCTCTCCTCCTCCCTCCTCCCCAGCCAACGCCACTGCGTCGCCACGACCTCAACCTTGGCCTGCTGCACAAAGCCCTGCGCGTTCGCCGCCAGTTCATTGCGCTCCGCATCGCCCAAGCCCTCGGCGCGGCGCAATAGATGCACCAGGTTCTCCCGTGTGTCGCGCTGTTGCAGGAACCCGGCGACTTCCACCTGGTCGCCCTGTTGCCACGACGGCGCGCGCCCCACGGCCTGCGGGAAACAGACATCGATGGCGTCGAAGTTCTTGCCGTCGGGATTCGGCAACATCCCCGGCTGGCGCGGGATCAACACCCGATACACCGTCGTCTGATCCGGCGACACTCGCCGCCGGACCACTGTTCCTGATAAAGATATGTTGTTCATAGAGTTCCTCCTTGTGAGATTCTTGATACTGGATACTTGATGCTGGCTGCTCGTTGCTGGTTACTTGGCCTATCCAGCTTCGAGCTTCCAGCATCCAACATCGCCCTACGGCTCCAACACCGCCTGCACCTCAATGACGGGAATCGCCAACCCTGGCGTGAAGCTGCCACACTGCACGCCACTGGCATCAGCCCCGGCGGTCTCGGCGGCGGCCCAGGTGACCATTGGCTGGAAACCAAGTTTGCGCAAGTCGTAGGCGCACCACGCGCCTTGTTGTTCGCCAGAACAGCCGAACAGCGACCCGGTGACGTTGCGCCAGCGCCATTCCACGCACTGCTCCAACTGGTACCAGTCGTCCTCCCCGGCGTGTTCCCCGGAACTGCACCCGCGTGCGGAGATGCCCAACGGCGGCTCGGCGCGGTAGAAACAGTCGCCCCACTCGCGGCGCGTGCATTGCAGTTCGTCGTACTTCCACGTCCACTGCGGATACCACCAGGTCTGCACCCCGCCCTGATACGCCGGCATATCCCACGCCAGCACCCGTTCGTCACAGGTACAGTCGCGGTCCTGGCACGCAGGATTCCAGCGCGGGCCGTTGGCGGTGAGGCCATACGACGAGGTCTGAAAGGTATGTTCCAGGTACGGGCCTTCCATTGTGTTGCCCCCGCCATTCCAAGCGCGGTCACCTACGGAGATCAGCGACTCATACGGCGGGGTAAAGCCGTAGATCCCCGCCGCCCCTTGCGTCCAGCGTTGCCAGGCTGCGCCGAGTTGCAGGTTCACCCGCGTGCCTTCAGCGGGCTGGCCCACCGGCGACGGACACGCCGGCACATCGCCGGTACTGCTGTAAGCTGCACCGTAGTCCACATTACAAGGGAATGCCTTGCCTGCGGAAAAGGCTTCCACGCGGTTGGGCGCACCGGTGTACCAGATTTTGGTCGGCAAACCCACCAACGAGCGCGGCCAGGGGTTGCGCAGCACTTGCGCGGGCGGAATCTGGACTTGCACGTCGATGTTCCACTGCCAATCATCACAGGTCTGGTCGATGCCGCCGGGGTAGACGTCCGGCACGTCTTGGCACGGCCACTCGCTCCCCTCGCCCGGTTGTGACGTGGGACGCGGCGTAGGCGTCACCAGGTCACATTCCCCGGCGGCGGCGCAGCGGGCTTGCACCACGTAACACTGGCCGCTCGGCATACACCACCACAAGACCACCGTCCAGTCGTGGGGACAACCGGGGATCAGCGCATCGCAGCTCATCCGGTAGAACCCCCCGCCGGGCAAGCCTGCCGGAGGTGTCGCCGTAGGAGGTGGGGGAACCGGCGTGCCACCGCCGCCGCCACCACCGCCTTCGCCAGGCGTCGGTGCAGGGGGGACCGGCGTCGCACTGCCGCCGCCCCCACCACCGCCGGAACCACCGCTGGCGCACTTGAAGCACCCGCTGGTAGGAGCGCCGCAGCAAGCGTTTTCCGGCGGTGTACAGCACGCGCCTGCCGGTGTGACGAACATCGCCAGCGCCCACAGCACCAGTCCACTGACCAGTAGCAGAAGGCCGATGCGTAAAACGGTTTTGCGTCTGTTTAGATCACGCATATCCACCTCCTCTACCACGTGTCCGGCGGGGCGGGCAAAGCGATAGCCTCCCAGCCGGTACATCGCCAGACGTCGTCCGACTCTTGCCGAAACGTCGCCGTCACCAGGTTGTCACGCGCGTCGATCTGGTCATCGCCAAGCTGCGCCAGGCAGGGTATACTGCCCGTGGATTGGCACATCGCCGGCTCGAAGATCAGCACGGCTTGGATGCCAAGCACCGCCTGGGTTACACGGCAATGTGTGGTATCGTCGCAGCGAATGGGGTTCTCCGGCCCCAACGCCGTGTGGACGAAGACGAATGGAGTGTCCAGCAAGGGCCAGGCAAAGTCCGCCGCCACGTAGTCCCGCGCCTGGGCAATGCTGGCATCGCGGTCGTAGGCAAGCAACGTTGCTTCATCGGCGGCTTCCACGCGGGTGCGCTGCAAGAGCACGGCGAACGCCGCGCGCAACGCCTGTTCCTCGGCGGCAGGCGGGGTGAGATACACCTCGCCAGTGCGGGCGTCACGCTGTTCCTGCCACCCGGCTGGCCGTGGCGTCGCCGTCGGCGGCGCTGTGGCCGTCACCGTGGGCATCGGCGTCGCCTCCAGATCAATGCGCGGCGCGGTGAGCCAGCGATACAGCCGCCCCCCACCGGCCAGCACAATACCGCCGAAGATGATTCCGACGGCCAGTAAGATGTAGCTGGTACGTTTGAGTTTTCGTTGTTGTCGTTGTCGTTTCATAGAGACTCCTCCTTGAGAGTTAAGAGTTAAGAATGGAGAATCAGCGAATGAGCGAATGAAAGAATGGGCGAATGACAACCAACGCTGATTCTTCGATTCGCTGATTCTTTTCTCGCTGATTCTCTCTTCGCTGATTCTTCATTCGTTTTCCACCGTTGCACCCCACGCCGGTCGGGCGCGGCCACGCACATGGACGTGAACCGTGGGACCGCCGATGAGGACGACGGGGTGTAAGTCCGCTTGACAGATGAGTTCCACGCGGTTGGCCCACACTTGCGGGACACCACACGTCACCTGTCCGCGGGTATTGGTCGCGGCAATGGTCTGCGCCACGGTCGCGGCATTGGACGTCAACGCCACGCGCCCGGTGCGCAGATACAGCGCCACGTCGAGTTCCTGGGCCGCCGCGTGCGCCGCCGCATCCGCCGCCATCTGCGCCAAGCGATACGTGCGGTACATCAAGCCGCCCTCGATCAAGAGCGCCGCCATCAACAAGAGCAGCGGGAGCAGTACCAACACCCACACCAACACTTGCCCCTGTTCCTCCGGGAGTCGGCCTCGCCAGCGCCCCTTACTCCCTACTCCATACTTCCTACTCCCTCTCCTCACTGCCATCTCGACTTCCACCTTTCGATGCGGAACGTCGCGCCCTGCCAGAGCGTCACACGGTCGCCGCCGAAGAGCAGCGGGGCCAGCGGGATGTCATTAACCGGCACGGCCACGCCAGCATAGTTGGTCACCGTGCCGCCGCGTTGCCAGCCGGCGGCGTCGAGTTGCCAAGCCATTGGCGCAGCGTCGATCCCGTTGGCGGTCAGATTCATTGACGTGGCGCGGTACGCCTGGTACGCGGCCTGGTAGGGGTTCAGGCTTTCGGCGGCGTAGCGCCCACCGGTGAAGGCAGCCTGGTCAACGGCGAGGGCAACAAAGAGCACGCGCCCGAAGCCGATGACGGCGGCCAGGATCAGGAGCAGCAGCGGCAAGGCGATCAGCATCTCGATGAGCGCCTGGCCCGGTGGGTTGTGGGTTAAGGGTTTTGGGTTATGAGTTTGCATTGTTCTACCTCCCATTGGTGAATGGCATTTTGGTAAGTGTGATCACTGTGTCTCGCGCGGTGGCTCCTGGCGCGACGTAGGTCTCGACCAGGCCGATGCGGTAGGCGGTGTAGAAGTCGCCGAAGGGCGCGCGGACGACTTCCCAGAGCACGGGACCGGGCGTGACACTCAAGACACGGCTTTCCTGGGGCAACAGCGCCGCCTCCGGGCAAACCACGCACACCGGGTCTTCTTCCAGCGTCCACAGACTCACCGTCTCGCCCGTGGCGTTGACCAGGGTGACGGTGGCCACAACGGGCGTCGGCGTCGCCAGATGCGCCTGCACCAGCCGCGCGCCGACCAGGGTGCTCGCGGCGATCAGCAAGAGGACGCCCAGCGCTACACCCAGCCACCAACGCCGGTTGGCGCGTCGTCGGACTTGCGGTGTGAGAGGCCGTTGCACAACCAGCACCCACGTCGCCTGGCGCGGGACGGCGGGGAGCGTACCCTGTAGCCGCTGCGCGGCCAGGTAGTGCCACACGGCGGAGACCTCGGCTTGCGTTTCCGGGTTGTTCAGGCGGTAGACTTGGCCTGCGGGATGCGCTTTGCGTGGTGCGGTCACGGTGAAGCAATAGCTCACGCCCTGGTGATCCAGCGCCGTGAAAGCCAGCGCGTCGCCATCGATGTGCGGCAGGGTATCCCCGACGATGCGCACCGGTTGGCCCAACGCATCGGTGGCGATCTGGCCGAGCACGTGCTGCCAGGCATCCGTCTCCTGTAACTGCGCGGCGACGTCGCGGCGGTGGGCAGCGACACGCGCCGCCGTATCCTCAGCGATCATCCGGCGCTTCATCGCCAGGTCTTGCCGGGTATAGCCCACGAAACGCACGACGAGCCACAAGGCCAACAAGCCAACGCCGACCGCTACCGGCCACACCCAGCCCGGCAACGTCGGCCATTGGGCGGGTGTGGCGGCGGCGTCCACGGTCGAAGTCGCACCAGGTAACACAGTTGGCAGCACCGTGGGTGTCGCCGCTTGCGTCACTGTCGGACGTGGCAAGGTCGCAGCCGGTGTACCGGTTGTCACCGTGGACGCATCCGGCGTCGCTGTGGATGACACTGCCGCAGCCGTCGCTGTCGTTAGCAAGGCTTCCGGCGTCGCGGTCGGCAGCGGTTCCGGCGTGGGCGTCGGCGGCTCCGGTGCTTTGGTCGGCTCAGCCGGCGCTTCCACGACCGGCGCAGGCGTAGGCGGCGGTGTGGGCTTCTGCGCCGCGACCGGCGCGGCCCACAACGCCACTCCCAGCAAGAGAAGTGTGAGAAGTCGGCGCATCACGCCGCGATCCTCCGTGAACGCCATAGTGCGCCAATGCCCAGCATTGCCAGTACCAAGCCTACACTGCCAAGATGCCCCGCCTGCCCCGTTTCCGGCAACAACACGATCTGTGTCTGCACCGGGATTGCCTCCGGCGTTGCCAACCCAGTCGGCGTTGGGACAACCGGTGGTTTGACCGGCGTAGGCGGCGGCGTGGGCTTCTCTGCGAGAGGCGCAGCCAGTCCTGGCACGCGGCGTGAGGTGCGGGCATCTACGTCAGGTAGCGGTGTAGGCGGCGGCGCAGGTTTGTCGGTTGTCGGCGGTACGCTCTGCGGCGTAGCTCCGGCACCGCGCGTCACACGCAAGGTGTAGTCCGTGCCCGGCCCATACACGCGCCAGTCGTAGCTGCGTACCAGGGCACTGTAGACGCCGTCTGCTGGGGCCGTCCAGATGATGCGCGAAGCAACGTCGTGCGGGTAGTTGATGTCATCGTTCTCCGCCAGGGGCGTCGCACAGTCATTGGCTGTGTACAGGGCCAACAGCGTATCGCCCTGCGGCCCGAGGTCGTCTGTTTCCAGCACGTAAGTCTGCCCGCCAATGGCGGTGAACGCGAACCAGTCGTTGTCGTTCTCGCCGTCGAAGTCCTCGCGGTAGAACGTGTCTAGCTCAATGCTGAGACCCGGACACGTTCCCGGCGCATCCGTGACCTGCATCACGGGGGGCGCAGGGGGATAGCTGCGCATCACCAATGGCAGGAAGATGCGCGTTGGACGGTAGACGTGTACTGTGGCCGACGCGCTGACGGGTCCATAGCTATCGCTCCAGGCGACGGCAGTGTTCTTGAGGGACAAGCCCTCCGTCCCCGCGTCTACCGTGGCGCGATAGGTCAGCACCGCGATTTCCTCGTAGCTCAGCGCCGCCAGGTGCAACGTGAGCGCGTTGTCACTCAGGGTGACACGCCCTTTGTCCGCCGTGACGCTCTGGGGCAGCAAGGTCAGGCCCAGCGGCAGCGTGTCGCTGACGACGATGTTGGTCTGTGGGCGCACCCCGTTGTTGGTCACGGCGACGATGAAGGTCAGCGTTTCCCCGACCTCGGTGCGCGCGGGGGTGATGTCCCGGTAGGTTTTTTCGAGCACCAACACCTTAGCGGCGTTGATGCCGTACCAGATACCGCCGTTGACGATGTTGTGCGTATTCCGTGAGGTGGCGACGCTGGTCTGGCCCAGCGTACCGTGCAGGGTGTACTGCCCGTTGGTCAGCGTGCCGCCGCCGACGGCGCTGGCCGTGTCCGCTGTGATGCGGTATGGGCCGGTGGTTTGCGCTGCCACGGGAGCAGCGAGCAAGCAACTCAGTAGGAGTAGGAGTAACAGTGTACGTTGCATCGTTGGCCTCCCTTACGGACACGTTGTCGCCCCAAAGGCTGCGCCGCGGCTCACGGCCACACAGGTGATGGCGTTGAAGACCGTGCCTACACCCACGAAGTCACTGTGCTTGACGAGGACGCGCTGCGGCTGCCCGGCCTGAGTGTTGACCACCACGTGCGTGGGCGCTTCCAGGCGGCTGTGGTAGACTTCGATCCAGCCGTCACTGTACAGCGCCTCGGTCGCGGCGACGCGCGCATTGTTGATGACCATGCGACTACTGGAATCATTGATGTTAATCCCAATGGCATTCGTGCCGCTGGCCGTGTACGTGCCACCGTGTAGGTACACTTCGAGCGGAGCGCCGGGGGTGACGACATAATCCTTGAGCATCACTGCCCCGTTGAAAACCGTACCGCCGCTGGCTGTCGCCGTGACGTTCTCCAGCGTAGCCGCCCCAGTCAGCCACACGGCGACGCTACTGTTTGCCGTTCCCCCACTGCTTACAGTGACATCGGCAATGCGTACATTGCTTTTCCCCATCGGTACAAGGATACCCACGCGCGTTTGCCCGCTGCTGCCGGTGTTGGTTACGCTTAGGTCGCGCACACTGGTGTTGGAATCCAGAATCAGCGTCGCTTTGTCCACCGGACTGCCGTTGTCATCGGTGATGTTGCCTTGCAGCACGGTCACATCGCGGCCCGCGCCTTGCAAGTGAACATAGGGCTTGAGCGTCACCGTCTCGGCGTAGATGCCAGGCGCAATCCAGACAAGATACGGGTTCGTCGCGCTGGCGTCGGTGATGCTGTTGACGGCAGCCTGCACGCTGGTGAAGTCTCCGCCACTCGCGGCGACGACCAGGGTACGGGCATAGCCAGGGGCAACGGGACTGCCACAGCCCCACGCCGCGCCGTTCCATTGCGGCATCTGACCGTTGGCGCAGGTCTGGGGAAGCTGGTAGGGTGTAGACAGGCTGAACTGTGTGCCAACCAAGGCCAAGCCAGTTCCGGCGCTGTAGCTGGTATTGTCGTCGGCCTCGCACGTTACTGTGCCGTCGGCATTGATGGCGCGCATGCTGCTGCCCGTCGCGCACGTGCTACTGACGCGGCGTTGGAGATACGTGGGGTCTGCCGCGAGGGTGACACTGCCCGTTGTTCCACCACCGGTAAGTCCTGTCCCTGCCGTCACTGCGGTGATGTCGCCGCCGCTGTCGGTGTCCGCCGCGCATACCCAGGCCGTCCCATTCCATTCAGAGATCTGCCCGGCAGCGCAAGCCTGCGGGAGGCGATATGGTGCAGCAACGCTGAACTGCGTTCCACTCAGGCTGATCCCAGTGCCCGCCGTGTAGGTGGTGTCATTGTCAACTCCATCGGCAAATCCTGCGGGTACACCGGTCAACCCTGACCACGGTGCGCCGGTAACGCTGAACGTCGTCCCGTCCAGGCGCAGCCCGGAACCGGCAGTGTAGGTCGTGTCGTTGTCTACGCCGTCAGCAAAGTCGTCCGGCACGTGGGTGAAGTTGCGCCAGTCCAGGTAGTAGGCCCCGGCTTGCCCGTTGAGGGTCTCGGCGTCGCCAGCGGTGTAAGCATACGTCGAAGTATGCGACGTGGTGTTGGTGATGAGGGTCAGTACTTGCACGTCGGTCACGTAGCCGGCTTGGCTGACGATGGAGATGACCTCGCTAGAGGTGACGTAACCGGCGGCTTCCACAGCCGACAACGCATCTTCGTCGGTGTAAACCGTGTCGTTGTCGATGCCATCAGCAAAGCCTTCCGGGATGCCCACCAAGCCCGACCACGGTGCGCCGGTGACGCTGAACGTGGCATCATCCAGGGCCAGCCCGAAGCCAGCCGCGTAGGTCGTGTCGTTGTCCACGCCATCGGCAAAGTCATCGGGCACATTGGTGAAGTTGCGCCAGTCCAGGTAGTAGTCCGCCGCTTGTCCATTGAGAGTCTCGGCGTCACCAGCGGTGTAGGCATACGTCGAAGTGTGCGACGTGGTGTTGCTGATGAGGGTCAGCACTTGCCCATCGGTTACGTAGCCCGCCTGGTTGACCACGGAGATGACCTCACTGGACGTGACATATCCGGCGGCGCTGACGGCGGCCAAAGCATCGTCATCGGTGTAGATCGTATCGTTGTCGATGCCGTCAGCGAAGCCCTCCGGGATGCCCGTCAGACCAGACCACGGCGCGCCGGTGACGTGGAACGTCGTCCCGTCCAGGTTTAACCCGAAACCGGCGTTGTAGGTTGTGTCGTTGTCTACCCCGTCAGCAAAATCATCCGGGATGTGGGTGAAGTTGCGCCAGTCGAGGTAATAGACCCCGGCCTGCCCGTTGAGGGTCTCCGCGTCATCCGCGGTAAGGGCGTGGGCCACCGTGACGGTCAGCGTGTGCGTCGTGCTCAACACGTCGATAACGCCGGTGGCAGTGAGATACCCGGCGGCGCTGGCCGCTGCCAGGGCATCGGCATCGGTGTAGATGGTGTCGTTGTCGATGCCGTCGGCAAAGCCGTCCGGCACGTGGGTGAGATTGCGCCAGTCGTGATAGACCTCCGGCGCAGCCCCGCCCAACAATGTCGCATCGTCGGCGGTCGTAGCGTGTTCGGCCTGGGCCGCGCCCAGCGCATACGCCACAGCGCCCAACGGCTGACGCGGGGTGAGAGTCTCGCCGCTCACAGCAATTTCCAGGTAGGTGTTGCCGATAAAGTGTGTCGCGTCGAGGGGCATCTCAGCGCCCAAGAGCAGCGCGAAGTAACCGTCACGGACGGTCACGGTATGCACTTCCGGCCCCCAGAGTTGTTGCCCGGTGCTTTCCGCGTCCCACAAGCTGAAGGCCATTGGGTATGCACCGTCGGTCACCGGCAACCCGTTGGCGTCCAGCAAGTGCCCTTGATAGGTCAAGAGGCGCGGCGCGGGCGGCGCAGTGGGGGCGGCGAAGGTCTGCACGCCGTGGGTGACGAGCAGCACCACCAACAAAGCCAAAATCAAGATTCGTTTAGGTCGCATAGTCTGTATTCCTTTCCTTATGTAAGTTGTATTGATGTCATTCAAACGCGCCCGGCGCGGGTGGGCCGGGGTAGAACTGTTCCCAGCGGGTGAACGCTCCGGCGGTGACCTCCGGTGCGGCCAAATCCCACAGCAGCAGCGCCGGGGCGTCGTACCGGGCAGTGGCCTGGACGCCGCGTTGCAGCGTCAACGGCGCAATCGTCGTTCGCGCCCCGAAGTCCACGCTGGACCCCTGGATAAAGCGCGCGGCCCACGCCTGGCCCGCGTCCACATCGTTGGCCTTGCCCGCCATTGTGGTGGCGTCCTGGGCATAGGCGACGTGGTTCAGGCGTACCCAGTAGGCCCAGCCGACGCCGATGATGGCCCCGGTCAGGAACAGAAAGACCGGCAAGACCAGCAGCATTTCGATGAGCGCCTGGCCTTGTTCTTTTTGGTGTTGTGTCACTTGGTTTCTGTGCATCAGTGTGACTCCTTTCAGGCCGGGGAAGGCCGCGTGTCCACCAGGGCGGCACACGGGCCTTCCCCGGTACGCGCTCTAGGGCGCGGTGATGGTCAGCGAGTTGACGCTGTTGGTCGCTTCGCCGTACTTGCCACGGATGGCGCGGTACAGCGCCAACACCGCTGCGGCGACGACGAAGACGCCGGCGATGCCGATGATGTACTCCAGCAAGCCTTGCCCCTCTTCGCGGGCCAAAGCCTGCTTCACCCGTCCACGCTGCAAGGCGCTGAGCCGCCGCACGACGGGATGCGCCGCTAGGCGCTGGCTGGCCCGCAGGTAGGTCAAGGTCACGACGTTCTGAGTGCGTTGCACGATGTTCATAGGCTTATCTCTCCTCCTCCTGAAGTGATTGATATGAAAACCTTTCTGGTTATGTGGGGGACGCAGTGGGACTCACTGCGTCCCCGGCAAGGTATGGGACCGTTATGGGTTAGTTGTCATCATTCAATAGGCATCACCTCCTTTCGTGCCGGGGACAACCAACTACAGAAAGCCGCCCGTCCCCAGGCTGGCAAAGGCGCGCAATGCGCCGGGCGCGGCCAGCACCAACAGCGTGGCGAGGATAGCGAAGAAGGCCGGGACGATCATCAAGACCGTGTTGCGGTAGCCCCGCGCCGT